>Ga0233362_1000195_pt1 | contig 11664 bp, 4 predicted proteins | sample ElkDunMinimDraft_22_FD_180674 | JGI IMG/M metagenome (GOLD analysis project Ga0233362, IMG submission 180674) | Fecal eukaryotic communites from dung pellets of Tule Elk in California, USA - Elk Dung C1 | ecosystem: Host-associated > Mammals > Digestive system > Large intestine > Fecal | place... | reverse complement strand
ATGCGTCTTTGGTTTATCAAGCGCGTTTTGGTAAAAAGGGACATTGCAATGAGGATATAAATACAATAACTACAAATGCCATTCCAGACCACGATTTATTAGTTGGAGGTTTCCCCTGTCAAGACTACTCCGTAGCGGCAACATTAAGTCGTTCAGGTGGTATTGAGGGTAAAAAAGGTGTGCTTTGGTGGCAGATTTACCGAATACTTAATGAAAAGGGCGACAATCGTCCTCCGTATCTCTTTTTAGAGAATGTTGATCGTATTATCAATTCTCCTGCTAATCAACGAGGTCGTGACTTTGCAATCATCTTGGCTTCTTTGGCAGACTTGGGCTATATCGTGGAGTGGCGTGTAATTAACGCTGCGGATTATGGATTCCCACAACGCAGAAAACGAACATATATTGTTGCATATCAAAAGAGTAGCATAGTCGCTTCTAAAGTGGAAAATGCAAAGCAATGGACATTATTCGAGGGTGTTCTAGCAAAAGCTTTCCCATTTACTATCAAAGACAACATTGAGCGTGAGTTTACAATTGATGGCGATATAAAGAATGTGTCTGACAATTTCAACAAAGGAAAGAAAGATAGTCCTTTTGAAGATGCAGGCATAATGATAGATAGACAAGTATATACCACAAAATCTACTCCTACATACGCGGGAGATATTAGACAAACATTGGGCGATATACTTGTGGATGAATCTTTTGTACCTGAAGAGTTTTTTATCTCTGATGAGGAATTGCCTAAATGGCAATACGAAAAGGGTGCAAAGAAAATCAACCGCGTAAGTAAAGAGGGATATGAATATGTCTTCTCAGAAGGTGGTATGGCTTTCCCTGACTATTTAGACAAACCTTCAAGAACCATGATTACGGGCGAGGGAGGAAATGCGCCATCTCGTTTCAAGCATGTGGTACAAACTCCTTCGGGCAGATACCGCCGACTGATTCCTATCGAGTTGGAACGCCTAAACATGTTCCCCGACAACCATACGCTACATGCAGAGGTGTCGGATGGTCGTCGAGCATTCTTGATGGGTAATGCTTTAGTGTGTGGTGTTGTCCAAGAAGTAGGTAAAAGCTTGTATAAATTCATTTATGGCAAAGCACCTATTTCGCACAATCCAATCCATATACAGCGTGAAGCACAGCCCAAACTGGAATTGAGTTTGTTTGACAATCTCACTACTCCTATTGCTTGCAACGCACCAAAGAAAACGGTTGCCTTAGACGAAACAAAACATTTGTTGATAGGATTAGTTAAAGAAGATAATGCTGAGTATTTCTTGGATGGAGCGCCAACTAAGATTTATTATACAGGCAAAACACGCAATTTCCCTTCTACAATAGCATTGAATAATTTGTATTATTTCATGCCTTACATTAAAGGGAAAGGTGTTCGTGATTGCTATTTAATTCGTATCGCTCGCATTGGTAATAAAGCAGAGATACATCCAGAAACGAATGACAAAGAGCCTCGTTTAGTATTTGAGTTAGAGTTGGTAAAACAATTCCCCAACTATATCAATATACAACCAAATATCCTGTACACATATAGAGATACTACACTGGGCTATATACTTAGTCAAGTTAGATAAATACCAAATATTAACAAAATTGATATAACAGATAAAACAATAAATAATGGATACGATTGCTACTCCAACTACAATAGTAATAGATTCTGTAGAATATGTTCTTAAGAGTGATGTGACATCGCTCTATGCTACCATGTTGGACAACCAAAACAACTTCTATACTACTTTAATAGCGGGATTAGCAATATTGTTTGGATTAGTCGTCTTATTCACAATTTGGTGGAATGTTTGGGGCGTAAAAAAACAAGTAGAATCAGCTGTTGATGAAAGGCAAAAGGAATCAATAAGTAAGATAGATAAAGCCATTGAAAATATACAAAATCAGACAGATAAGCATATACAATCATATGATGATAAATTCAACAATCTTTATAAGGAGTTAGATGATAAAATAAAGAAAAGAAGTTCTGAAATCGAAGAACAAAATCATGTATATGTTGATACTATAATAAAACAGTATTCTGATTCATTTGAAGAGTTTAAAACAAATGTAACAGATGAACTTACTGCCCAAGAGGCAGATTTGGCACGAGCATTTGCTGTGATATGTAATACGAGTGGTGATGACTTAATTGCTTTTAATTGGTGGCTAGCCGCTTTGGAAGCATATAATGAAATAGATAATCAATATATGTCTGGAGTTGCAATTGACAACATATTAATATCATTGACCAAAATTAATTTTACTAAGATTAATAGTCGTTCACCAATAGATATAGAAAAAGCAATACAACGAGTGCGAGATAATGTCCCTGATAATAGAGAACAAAATAGGGTGAAAATTATAGATGAACTCCATCGTATTCAGCAAAAAATGAATTCATAATTGTTTATTTTGGCATGAAAGAAATTCAGTTAGTGTAAAAAATGCACATACTGATCCACATAAGAAACCCACAACATTGTGTCGACACCATCGACCATATTATATTATCGCAAAAAATGCGACAGTTAACAACAAAAGTAACGGATAAATAGAAAATTACAAACAAACATATAAACAACTTATAAATTTAACTACAATGGACAATTACATTGACATTAAAGTGAAGGTTTGGCGTCAAGCTGGACCAAAGGCAGAAGGTCATTTCGAGACCTACGAACTCAAACACATCTTCCAAGGTGCTTCGTTCTTGGAGATGATTGACATCCTCAACGAGCAACTCATCAGCGAGCACAAAGATCCTATCGCATTCGACCACGATTGCCGTGAGGGTATCTGCGGTATGTGCTCTATGTATGTGAACGGTCACCCACACGGACCAGACAGCGCTATCACCACTTGCCAATTGCACATGCGTAAGTTCAAAGATGGCGAGACTATCACTATCGAGCCATGGCGTAGCCGTGCATTCCCTGTAATCAAGGACTTGATGGTGGATCGCGAGGCATACGACAAGATCATGCAAGCTGGTGGTTTCGTGTCAGTTAATACAGGTGGTGTACCTGATGCAAACGCAATTCCAATTCCTAAGGCTCACGCTGACGAGGCAATGGATGCTGCTTCTTGTATCGGTTGCGGTGCTTGTGCTGCTGCATGTAAGAACGGCTCTGCTATGTTGTTCGTTTCTGCAAAGGTAAGCCAATTGGCTCTCTTGCCACAAGGTAAGGTAGAGGCTGCTGCTCGTGCTAAGGCTATGGTGGCTAAGATGGATGAACTCGGCTTTGGTAACTGTACCAACACAGGTGCATGTGCTGCTGAGTGCCCAAAACAAGTATCTTTGGCTAACATCGCTCGCCTCAACCGCGAGTTCCTCTGCGCAAAGTTCCAAGACTAATACTCAATAGAATATAGTCAATATAGTAAAGGGAGTGTGCCAAAAGACACACTCCTTTTATTATATATATAATGTTTTTTTCTACGTATTGTAGTATGTATTTTGACAAAAATATGTGCTATTTAGTGGCTATTGTATGATATGTATATCCTAATACTATTAATTGAATGTGAAAACTGCAGTTAGATGAATATCAATGTTTGATGATATAATATGGAATATTGAGAGCTTGAATTTCGCGCTCGTACCATGCAAACAAATACTCACGAATATTGGGATTCTCGCGTACGGGGTCCGGTTGCCAAGGCATATCAGGATAGCAGAGTAGGTATATGTCCATTGGATAGCGATGGAGTGCTTCGAGCACAAAATCAGGTACTATGCCATACTTATGCTCAAACCAAACCTTGGTAATGATCAATTCTGTATCGAAGAATACAAGTGTATCTTTAGTTGAAAACGCCTGATGTAGTTCTTCCAATTGTTGTATTTGTTGTTGGGCTATTGCCACAATATCCTCATAGGTATAACTATAGTCCGGTGCCAAATGCTCCATATATTCGCGTGCATATTCAGGAATTAGCACACCGTTGTAGCGGTGTGCTAAATATGCAGAAAGAGTCGATTTCCCAGTGGACTCTGGTCCTATGATACCGACTTTATACATTAGCGAGTGAGCATCAGTTTGATATTGATACCTACGTTGTCAGCTTTGATAGGATAGGACGAAGATATGAGTGGCGTAGTGCCTTGGTGATCGTAGAAGAGTTGCAAATTAATCTTTTGCGACAATACATAATCAGCACTAATCTTAATACCAAAGACTTTATTTCCTGAACTAGCTTGAGTGATACCCTCTTCTACTTTGCGTAGCAAGGTCTTGATATCTTTGTAACTTACATCCACATTGAGCTTGAGATCATTGCTTACTTTCTTCTGTCCACCATCGCGATTCTTGGTGATAAAATTCAAGTCCTTGATTGTATATCCAGCACCGATGACAAATTCATCAGTATGTCCTTCTGTAATTTGTACTGAATTGACATTAAGAGAGATATTTCTTTGTTTACGGTACTCAACTTTTGCTGACAAGGAGTTTTTCATGGTCATATTCAAACCAATGAGTGGTGAGAAATTCTCGGTTAATGTTACCGATGAGATGTCATATGCCGACGATGGGATCGGATTGTCTGTCGCGACATCACGTACAAAACCAACTTGCTTATTGTCTAAATCTAAGGCAGGTACCCAAGTGGAGAAACTAGAGTAACTACCAATAGCATATTTACAAGTGTAAGCATGTGTCAGGTTGACGGACTTAAAGTGATCGCGCATCCATGGCAGACGTCCTAAACCATCGAATGTAACCGACCAGTTAGGGAGGATGTTCAGCAATCCAAGGAAAGGATTCAGTCCTACATTAGATGCGTCACGACCCGTGTATGCTGCTAAGAATGCAGGTACTAGCACATCAGCCGTGTTATTAGCGATTCTTCCATGTGATTTTTCATATGGTTTACCGCGTAAATTTGTTGGTATAAATCCGGCATTTGGATATACTATGCCATCATATTGTTGTTGTACGCGTGAGTTGATTACATCGCGATTGTTCAAGAATTGGTTAAAGGTTTCCGATGCAAAATTATCATCAGCAGTACCAATACGTTGGAATGCAGTACCAATTGCCACTTGAGTAATGTTGAATGAACCAGTCATGTTTTCTTGCAATTGGTCATAGGAGTAGATGATGGAACTTGATTGTGCTTCATAGCGTTTTCCATTGACCTGAATCTTAAAGCCAGGGAATGGCTCTACTACGAGTTTAATATCCAAATCACTCGTTTTTGCACGTGTGGCAGGTTGTACTACTGAAGTATCATTTGACAACCATCCATTTTCTTTCGCTTTTTCTACAAAATCATCGGTAAATCCACCAAAGGCAAAATCAAATCCAGGGGCATACATGTCATTGAAGCGTTGTTGTCCCATAAATCCAGCTTGTGGTGCAAAGCCTGGGATAGTCAGCGAACTAGTGTTGCGATAGGTGACTTGCACCTTGCGTAACATGGTGCCAAAGTAAGCAAACATATCACCAGTTATTTGAGCAGGTGTACGCTTGTTTGGGTCTTGCGTTGTTATCTTGATGGATACGTTCTCGAGTTTGACAGGTGATTCCACGCTGATTTTAGTCGTAGAAAGAGTGTTATATTTTAGTTTTACATCTTTGCCGTCAGCAGTGGTTGCTGTCAATTTTAGTGATTCACTGCCTAAACGGTGAGTAATTTCTTTGCTTTCTCCTGCCTCAAGAGTCACGGTTGTGGTATAATCCTTTGCGCGGAAAGCACGTCTGCGAGTGGCACGTTGATTATAACGTTGCGTCATCTGCTTCCAATATTTAGATTTACCATAGAGCGTTTCGAAGTTCAATGCTCCATCCACTTGCCATGCACGTGTACTACTTACCACATTACCCAAATCGGCGGTACTGTTGTTCGATTGTACCGTACGATTCCAATTGTATGTGGCGTTGTAGGATGCGTTAGCTGTCAAAGCCTCTAGATATGGTACACGATTGAATGGCACATTCCACGATGCGGAGAATAACTGCTGATAGGTATATGGTGTACCCCACGTTGCCAAACTGCGTTGTATGGTATCTTTCCATGCCTCGTAATGGTCATTGGTAAAGGCATAGTCTTTGATGATTTCAGGAGTATAATAACCTTCATCCACCGTAGAGTTCATCGCTGTTTGGAAGGTGAACTTCATATTTTTAGTTAAGTCATACTTAAAGTCGAAGTTACGATCCCAAGTAAAGTCTTTGGAGAAGGTTAAATCCATGTCGTTTTGTACAGGCGCACCCAAATCTGCAGTGTTGAAGTCACGCATCTTCAAATGGGTAAAGGTGCGGTGCATATTGGTGTTGAATGCCCACGACTGAGGTAGGTAGTAGAAGTTTAATTCGCTTAGGAGTTTCACTTTTTGTACTGCTTTCACCTCTTTGAATGGTTCCCAAGGCTGCGGATTGAAATTATAGGAGTAGTTGAAACTACCCTTATAATCTCTACTCAAGTCTTGTTCGATCTCTGGTGAATATTGCTTCTGCTCGTTATAGCTAGCAGAGATAGAGAAGTTCGCAGGGTCGTAGAACATATTACGTTTCTTAGAGTGGATGTCCACTTTCAAATTGGATACAGAGAAACTTGTCGATTCGTGTGTGGTATTTGCCATCGAGCGAATAGAATCCTTCTCTGCTTTGGTCTCGTATGTGTCTAAACTTTCTGACAATTTGATATCCGTATCCAATGGGTCGAAATCAGGTGTTTCTGTTTGGTTGGTATAAGACACATACAACGGAATCTGCAACTTGGCTTTTTCTGGGAACAAACGTCCGCCCTCTAATGCTGCACTTACAGAAAGTTGATACATATCTTCCATATTGCGGTCCAACACGTTGGATTCTATTGATCCGTATCCTGCTGTTTCCAAACGGCCTGCCACATTCACTTGTGCAATATCACTAATGCTCAATGCTGCATTAGCCATAGCTGCCACACCGCCTTGCTCGTTAAATTCACTCAAACGTAACTCATTGACCCACACTTCGCCACTAACCTCATCGGTAGTCTTATTGCGGATACCAATCATGATGGATTGAATGTCTTCCAATGTAGGATTACCCAAGATAGTGATCTTATTCTCCAAATTCTCGGGGTCATAAGTCTCGTATGGGATTGTATTGCCCACGTTGGTGTTGCCCGAACGTTTAGCACGATTGCGGTCCATTTTAGCTTGTGTAAGGGCACTTAATGCAAAATCAAATTGATTCCTCCATACCTTTTCACGATCTTCGCGATTGTCATCATTATACAACCCTTCTGGCGTTAAGTTCAATGGGATCTCATATTCATAATAGTTGTTTTTGATATCCGATCCCAAACGGATGAAGCACGAAACATCTTTGTCTTCAATAGCTTCATATTGTGGTAGGCACTCGGCATGCACAAACATTTGCAAGCGCTTGTATTGACGCATATCATATACCACATTCTTATATACAGCGCGCGCATCCTTTGGAGCCAAATGATTAAAACGGAATACCATGGACTGCTCGTTTTGCTCAATCAATTGAGCTTGACCAGGGTCTGTCTGACGAGATACACCAGGAGGCAATACGTAGTTGACAGGCGTACGATTAGAGTTCTCTTCGATATTCACAGCTTCTACCACCATCGAACCGCTGGTTGTATATGGATTAGCAATGTTATATTGGTTGTTTGCTGCATCTTGATACAAACCTTTGGTATAGTTTCGCCATTCGCCACGTACCAAGTCCAATGTTGCCAAACGCAAGTGAGTCTCCTGCGAGAAATTAGTCATGTAGATACGTGCAAAACGAATTGATTTGAAGTTGCGAATATTACCTACTTTCTTCATCGTTGCACTATCACCGCGCAATGGAATCTTGAATTGATACCATTTTACTTTGACTGTTTCCTTGTTTCGCAAGGTTACATTTGTTTCCATGATACTTGCGATATGCTGTTGTCCTACGCGTTGCATATCTTCTTGTCGCAAGGAGATATGGTAGCGATAGAAGCGCTCATTATCATTCAGCGTATTATCCTGGTTAATATCCTCAATATCAGGTTGCAAGGTAGAAGCCGTTCCATAGGCATCATATTCGCCCATCTCGGGCGAGTTACCTTCGGTACCATTGAAACGTTTATAGCGCTCCAAAACAGGTGTTTCACGTTGGTCGTAATCGTCTCCACGATAATAGTGATAATTATCACCAGCAGGGTCATTCAATGGGGAGAAATCATCTGTCGCCCACATATCCAATACAGCTGGATCCACTCTGTTGCGTAGAGTAGCCACATAGTCTGCATATGGCTTGCTGCCATTATAGTCGAATAGAAATTCGTCTGCGGTACTCAGTCCATTCAGACCCACATCTTGTTTTTCTCTTGCGCCTGCTTCATTGGCAAACGCCACAACTGTACTTGTCGTTTTAGGACTTCTACCCCAAATGGTTCTATCTATTAATGTTTCATCGTTATTTAGTGGCAAACCATGCTCAAAGCTCTTCTTGCCATCGCGCAAAATATCTTCGCTCACATCGCCTAAGTCAATATACAAGTCACCTCCTTCGAATGCCGCATCTGCATTGGTCAAGAATGGGTCCATCAACCAAAATTCGATATACTCAATATTCGCTTTCTCAAAATCGGTATTATCCAATTTGCGCATGATACCACCCCAACGTTGCTTTGGATTTGTCAATTTGCCATCAAATCCAATCTCGTCTGCGGAAATATTATACGGACCACGCTCTTCTGGGTAGAAACTCAAGTTCATTACTGCCAATTTCGAATCTGCATTAGGCAGCGATTGCTTGTCTGGATAAATCTCTTGCTCCATCACCACACGCGTACGATGATCCGACATCGCCTCTGGATCATCCTTAATGTGCTTTGGTGTATTGCTTTGAGGAATACCAAAGATTGGATCTACAGTGTACCATGCCAATAATGCACGGTTTTTATTGTATGCAATGTTGTTACTTTCATCTGCTTCTACAAATTTATCTCCCGTAGGAGTTGATGCCAATCGCCAATAGCTTGGGTAATGAATATCAATATTAGTTTTTGTTGCCTCAAAGTCGTCAATATATGCCGTACCAACTTGACCAACGTCTTTTGTGTGACCTGGTATAAGGTGTGCAAACTCAGCGTTCAATTGGAAGGTCGAAGGGGCTGTAGCCTCTATCCAAGGTACTTTGTCAATCAATAATGTCAGCCATTGCAATTCCGTCTTCCAACTGGTATTCACACCCCAAATCGTATTTGCCAATGGCTCACTACCCGTGTTCACTTTAGTGGTTAGCGGTTTCTCGCGCAAGTGCATGATGGTACCGCCAACTGTGAAATCCTTATTAAATTCATATTCCAAATGGGCACCAAAGAGCGACTTGCGTTGCATGGAGAATAGCGATTGGTTCTCCAATTTTACATCCACATTCGTTCCCGCATCAATAATGGATTGATTAAGAATCGTCACCGTTCCCATGGTGTAATCCACGGTGTAATCTACGTTTTCAATCAACGTCGCACCACCAGCAGTTACCACCACACTTCCACGAGGAATATTCATCGCATTCAATCGAATCTCATTGCCAGCACTACCTTTGTATTTACCCATCAACACAAATTTATTCTTCTCCGACAACTCTTGTGCGCTGACCAGCGTCGAGTCATAAAGCTCTTGGAAAATATATTTCTCTGCAATTGTAGGGTTGCCTATCGCTTGCGCCAAGTGACTACCAAATGGCTCCAATACAGGGAAGATGATTCGTCCAGAAGAGGATAGGGCAGTATAGCCTTCCACGTAGTCAAAGCGTCCATCAGGAGAAGCGTTATTACGTGAGTCCAATCGGTCAAGGTTCATCACGCGCAACAACTGTTTACCCTTAATATCTCCCTCCATCAAGTATTGCATCTCCGTTCCTACCGAGTCATTGCGGTATTGGATGTACAATTCAAACTTATCGCTTGATATTTGGCTTGCTCCTAATGAATAGACGTTTTTCATCATCAGGTCCCAAGTGCCTTTGTTCTTGTGAGTCGGAGCATTGTTGGTGCTCTTCAACATCTTGAGCAACAATGCATTAGGTGCACCCATATTCTCGCCGCCGTCTGTTGAGAACTCACCCACTTGATACACTTGTCCACCATAGGTGTACTCATAGGCTACAGCCAACACCTCGTCTTGGTTCAATGCGGTTTTCAAGGAGATATAACCCAATGCGGCATTCAATGTGTATTCGCCGTTATTGAGCAATCGAGCAGACTCAATCTTCTCATAATCTTCACTCAAGTCCATATCCGTCAAGTTTTGCATCACAGAACTAATCTGTTGAATATCACGGATATTTGTATGCTCCATGGCCAAAGTTTGATAGAGTGAGTTCGCTTTGTTATAAGGCATTCGTGCTCCCGAAGTTGCACTAATAGATGCGTTCAATATATGTTGTGGGTCATTCTCACCCAAGTCGGTCAGCGCCACGATATTACGTGCTTGATCATAATTACCACGTTTGTTGGTTACCCACACTTCAATACGGTTGATGGTCACACCACTCGCAATATAAGGCAGCGACTGCATAGCCTGCTCATAATTGTCGCGGAAATAATAACTCAAGAAGAAGTGGCGATTCTCGTCATAGCTATCAATGGGCACCTCAAAGCGGGTTGTTTGTGCACCACCTTTACTCGAAACAGACTGACTTTCAGAGTTTTGTTGCGAAATCAATGCTTGCACTTTCAGCTTACCAAACTTCAAATCGGTCTTGATACCAAACAGTGCACTACTTCCTTGTATCAGGCTGCTATTCAAGTTCATCGACACATTACCTGCCTCCAGCGATTGGATAATGTCGTCCTCTTGTCCTTTATAGTTGAGTTTTAAGTTTTGTTGGTCAAAGTCGAATGAAGCTTCGGTGTTATAACTCAAATTCATATTGAGTTTATCGCCCACCTTACCATTCACATTCACTTGAATCTTCTCATCAAAGTCAAAGATGTTATTGTTTCTCGAGCGCTCAGTCAATGCGGGGTTGTCCACATATTGGTGTTTGAAACCAAACAACAATTCCGCCGAACCTTGCATTTTCAACTGCACACCACCTGGACCAAACACCTTATCCGCAGGTCCGATGTTGAACTTCATATCCGTGATATCGAACTTCTTCTCATTATCGTGCTCCACTTCGCTAATCTTCGATTGCCAATACTTGCCCATCGTCTCGCGTTCGCTGTATGCACGATATTCGTCTGAGGTCATCAGATATGGCGTCGCGATATCCACATCGCCGATGCGCGTGTGCATCACGTAATATCCCGTCATTGGGTCATATTCAATGCTCGTCTTTACATTATCTGGATTCTCCAAGTCTAGACTACTTTGAGGGCGTGTCAAGTCGTCGTAATTATCCGCACCTACTCCTTGCACCTGTAATGGAGCCATCTTGATACTATCATTCTCTTGCCAAGACACAATAGTATCCTGCTCTTGTGCCCATGCCAACATAGGCAACACGCTCAATAATATAAATAATATCTTCTTCAAAACTCTTAATTCTTATCTCGACATTCGTCTCGAACGAACTATATTAAAAAATTAATAAACAATATCATTTTTATGCAAGTGATGATACAAACCCATCAATATATGGTTGATTATTTGTTACTACAGCAAAGGCTTGACGGATAAGTTTGTTTGCT
>Ga0233362_1000194_pt1 | contig 11703 bp, 12 predicted proteins | sample ElkDunMinimDraft_22_FD_180674 | JGI IMG/M metagenome (GOLD analysis project Ga0233362, IMG submission 180674) | Fecal eukaryotic communites from dung pellets of Tule Elk in California, USA - Elk Dung C1 | ecosystem: Host-associated > Mammals > Digestive system > Large intestine > Fecal | place... | reverse complement strand
ACCGCGAGTACAATACCAAGGGGCAGCTCGTGCGCCAATGGCAAAGCAGCGGCGACACCGCCATGGCGCCCACGCTTTATGAGTACGATTCCTTCGGCAATGTGGTGAAACAAACTCTCGCGCTGGCCGCGGAGCCAAGCCTCGCGAACTCCCCCGTCACGGAATGGGCCTACACGCTGGAGGCAACGGATGAGGGCATCTTCTCCTGCCGCACGCAGACGCGCTACAATGCCGCAGGTGCAGCGCTGGTGAGTGTGCAAAAGCAGCTCATCTCGCAGCTGAGCGCCACCTTGGCGGAAAAAGTCATCACCATCAATGAACGCGGCTTGACTTCTGTGGATTGGACGGTGTATAACAATGGTACGAAACGCACCCGATTCAGCTCTGTACCCACCTCCGACATCACCGCCGAGACGGTGACGGCAGATGGCTTTGTGCTCTCGCAAAAGGACACGGCGGGCATCACCACCACCGCTACGCGCAGCTACACGGCGGGCGGTATGGTGTTCACCCAAACCAACGGGCGCGGTAACACCACCACCACGGTGACGGATATCGCGGGGCGCACGCTTTCGGAGACGGATGCCGCCGGCAACGTGACAAGCACGGCCTACGATGCACACGATTTGCCCTCTTGCATCACCGATGCGCAGGGGCATACCACCTGCTATCGCTACGATATGCGCGGACGCAAAGTCGCAGAATGGGGCACCGCCATTCAACCCGCCTGCTTCGGCTATGATGAGGCGGATAACCTGACCTCGCTCACTACATTCCGAGGAACTCCCGCAACGAATGCAGATGGCTCGCCCGGCCAAAGCGGCGAAGGCGCGGCGGCCGGCGATGTGACTACATGGGCATTTGACCCCGCCACCGGCTTGGAGCTGCGCAAGACCTACGCTGATAACAGCTGCGTGGTGAAAACCTACGATGCCTTCAAGCGCCTCGCCACCGAGACAGATGCCCGCAGCATCGTCAAAACGCACAGCTATGAAGTGGCGCGTGGTCTGCTGCTGGGTACGAGCTACAGCGACTCCACCACCGCTCGCAGTTATGCTTACAACCACCTCGGCCAGCTCACGCAGGTGACGGACGATGCGGGCACGCGCACTATTGGTTACAACCAGTACGGCGAGCAGGAAACGGATTCCCTGCTGGCGGGAGGTGTCACCCACCTCATCACCGAGACGCGCGATGCGATGGGGCGCTCCACCGGCTTCACCTACACCAAGAACGGCGCGGTGCAACACACCGTCACCACCGGCTATGGTACCGACGGGCGCATCAATAGCGCCGGCTTCCTGCACGGTGGTGCCGAAAAGCAATTTGGATACGGCTACCTGCCCGGCAGCAACCTGTTGCACACGCTCACCATGCCCTGCAACATGACGCTCACTCAAAGCTACGAAACGCAGCGCGACCTGCTTATCGGCATGGCCTATCACCGCGGCTCCACCCTCGTGGCCCAGCGTACCTATACCTACGACACACTCGGCCGCCCGCTCACTCGCAGCACCGCCCGCAACGGCCAGACGGTAAACGATTCTTTCGTCCACAACACCCGCAGCGAACTTACCGGCGCCACAGTCAACGGCATCCCCTACGGCTACACCTACGACAACATAGGCAACCGCACCGCCGCTCTCGAAGAGAGCTCCGGCGTGGCAAGCCGTACAACGTACACGGCGAATGAACTCAATCAATATACCTCCATCCAAGAGAACGAGGAAGCCTCTTTCGTGCCCACCTTTGATGCAGATGGTTATCAAACGCTGGTCAAGACCTCCACCGGCATCTGGAGTGTGCAATACAATGCAGAAAACCGCCCTGTTCGCTTCACGAGTGCGGATGGCGCTACCATCATCGAATGCAGCTACGACACCCACGGACGTCGCGCCACCAAAAAGGTGACAACGAATGGCAGCATCACCCTCCATCAGCGCTACATCTACCGCGGCTACCTCCAAATCGCTGCTTGCGACCTCACCCGCTCCGGCCACCCGGCCCTGTGGTTCATCACCTGGGACCCCACCCAGCCCATCGCCACCCGCCCCCTCGCCATCCGCAAAGACGGCACCTGGTACGCCTACGGCTGGGACCTCACCAAAAACATCTGCGAAGTCTTCGGCCCCGCCGGCTACATCCGCACCGCCTACTCCTACTCCCCCTACGGCTCAGTTACCGCCTCAGGCGATGTCACCCAGCCCATCCAATGGAGCAGCGAGTACAACGACATCGAGCTCGCCCTCGTCTACTACAACTACCGCCACTACAACCCAGTCGATGGTAGATGGATGGGGAGAGATAGGATTGGACAAATAGATAATTTGTATGAGTTTACAAGCAATAATGTCCTTTCCCAATATGATTATTTAGGTGATGTTGCGCGTGTTGTCTCAAAACTTATTGGAACCGTTCTAACAAAATTCCTTATTGAAGCTTCTGTAGAATATATATACCAAGGTGTTACGAATTGCATATTGGAAACCGAATCACCGTGGAATGACGATATAAATTGGAGTACAGTTACTATAACTGGCATTACAGGCGTAATCCTGCCAGCACCATCTTCGGTATCTACAGGTAAAAAGATTGTATTTATATTTAAACAATCAAAACAACTATCTTCTAGAATATCGAAATGTCAGAAGGTTTCTACTAATAAGCCTTTATCGTCGCATATGAAGAAAGTGCAAAAACGGTACAACAAAAAGGTCGAAATGCGTCAGCATTATTCCAACGAAATGCAAGACATTATATCGGAATATACCACAAAAAAGTCAGTTCAAGAAATAATGGAAAATGAATTTGAAACCATATTCAATGAAATAATGGAAAGTATACAATCATCTTCTCAGCCGAATAAGATTAATGCGGCAGGAACTATCGATGCAGAAATAACCATACAATAAAAACAGAACGACTCAAATGTACATTAAATAAATGTATATACAAAAGTTTATTTATTTCAAATGACGCATCTCAGGGAAGGTGGTTCATACATACACCACCTTCCCTTTCATCACTTGACTAAAAACCGACTAAAATAAATCTATTTATTCTACGCTTACAATGTCAAAAACTAGCATTTTTCTGATTTATTTAGGCGCTCGCACACTCATATATATTGTTAGCAGTGTTGTTAATAATGATAGAAAAATGGATTATTTTGCGTATGAACTACTTATTCTTGGTATTGCTGGTATTATCATTCCATTAGCATGTGCTTTATCTGATAACGTATCATTGATTCCATACCTTATTATCATATTATTATCCATTATAAGATTGATTATGCAGTATATTAAGGGGCGACAATCAACAAATGGAGAGATGTCTCAAAAACCCAACAAACAGAAAGTATACATTTATACACAACAATTGTTTATCTATGGTATTATTGGTGTAATCTATGTTACATTGGCCCAAATATTAAAAAATAATTATCTACTCATTATTTCCATTATCACCTTTGTTGTTGTTGTTTACTTAGAGCTGTACTATTTCAAGAATAGGAAACACGCAAATGAGGAGAAGGCTCAAGAAAATTGTCAATCTAGTAAAAAAACAACAAATCTATCCCTCACTACAGAGCGCAACGTTTCCTCTAATAAAGCATTTAAGAAGCTTAACAATAGAAAGATACGATGCGCTCAAATGAGACATAGAAAAAATAAAATTCGAAGTGCAGGAAGCGTCCAAATAAACAATTACACATCTCCTATCAAATAAAATAAAAAAAGCTGAAGATGGAATGTTTCGTGTATACGTCCCTCATGGGACAGGATACAATCAACCAAGAAAAACAACAATGTATGAAGACATTAAAGCGGTATTTAAAAATATATTCAGTATGTAGTATAGCATGTTGTCTGATAGGACTTGTCTCATGCGCCAGCCAAAAAGAGGCAAAGTTGTATCAACCTCCAGATGCAGCAGGTGTGATTCAAAGTGTTCTTTCACACAAAGATAGTACTAAAAAGGCTGTACCGTGCTATTATATTCCTTATGTAGACTCCTTAGAGGCAGGAAAAAGGAAAATCAAAATCCCACCTACAGTAGCAAGATTCTTATCTAATTTAGATAAAATAGATCAGGAGAAATGCCCGTGCTCATTTCACGTTCTACTAGGTAGCTTTATAGCGAGAATTCAGATAGGTGATAAGTCATATATCTGGCAAGGGTGGCACTGCATTAGCCCTGAGGACAACAAACGTGTTGCTTATTTCTTTCCTTTTGCATATTATATTTTAAGAGGTGAAGAAATCAATTGCGGCATAAAATTTAGTGATATATCCGTTAACTCTTTAAGCAAAAAAGAGAAAGAAAAAACGATATACAAGAATAGCAAAAAGTTTCTTCAGCTTATGGAGGAAGAATACAAGTCTGCATTGAATCATTAACTTTCTGCATACGAGCATCTCTTGGGTAACCAAGAGATGCTCAATCTTTTACACAATCTTGTTGTGTTGAAGATAGAGGTATCTTTTTACTGAAGGCCTTTGCGCTTTTGATATTGCATTCCGAACTCTGTCGACAACCCGTTGATGAGTGTGAAGAAGCAGCGTATTTCAGATCTCCCCCTCGCTTGCAGAAAAAGTCATCACCATCAATGAACGCGGCTTGACTTCTGTGGATTGGACGGTGTATAACAATGGTACGAAACGCACCCGATCCAGCTCTGTACCCACGTCGGACATCACCGCCACCTGCCCCCTTGCCATCCGCAAAGACGGCACATGGTATGCCTATGGCTGGGACCTCACCAAGAACATCTGCGAAGTCTTCGGCCAGCACGGCTACATCCGCACCGCCTACCCCTACTCCCCCTACGGAGAAGTCACAGCAGACGGCGATGTCACCCAGCCCATCCAATGGAGCAGCGAGTACAACGACACCGAGCTCGCCCTCGTCTACTACAACTACCGCCACTACAACCCGCTGGACGGCAGATGGATAGGAAGGGATAGGATTGAGGAATGGGGAGGTTTGAATCTATATCGTTACGCAGCAAATAATGCCCTAGCTTTCTTCGACTCATTGGGCTTGGACTATACTGTGGAAACGGACGAAAAGAAGTGTTCTATCACATTCAAATTGGTGATTGTGCTCTCTTTTGACGAAACCGTACCTGCCAATGATCAGACACTCATTAAACAACAGGTAAAAAATACAATTGAAAGTGAGTGGAGCGGTCGCAAAAAAGGATGCTGCACGGTGAATGTGGAAGTAGAAATTCGTGAACCTTCGTTTTGGGATCCAATAGAGGATTTCTTTACCATTTTCGAAGGCGACAAGAACTACATGGAAGTGACCTACAATCAAAAGAAAGGATACGATGAAAGGGGCGTTCTCAAGTTATAAATAATCAACGGGGTGTATTTGTATCATCTCCAACGGAGGTTCGAGGTAGACATAATCCTCGAAAAGATTATGCCACGTGGAGCTATGCTCATGAAGCAGGTCATCTATTGGGACTGGAAGATGGGTATAATCCTAATACAAACCAAGTTAAGCCTGGTTATAAAGGAGATGAAATGATGACCGCCGCACTCAATTCCGTTAAACAAGCTGATATCGATCGTCTGACTGCTAACGTAGATTGCCCATGTTCAAAGAAGTAAATAAGTAAACCAACCATATAAGATTACCACAAGATGCGAATCTTGTGGTAATCTTACGCTTCATTATATGAAAAAATACGTAGTAATCTTTCTTGCCCTATTAGTGTTGTGTGCATGCACATTTCAGCAGCAATTACAATATCCGGAACGATGGCAGTACATTATGTGCATAAAACACGCCACTAAAGATATTTCCATATCATGCATGAATTCACATTCCAAAAGATTATCTGCATTATCACCCAAAAAGCAAAGAAAATCATCAGAATTCAAATTCTTTTCAAATTTTGGAAAAAACGGAACAATTGATACAGATATAAGTTTTATCCCGCAATATACTGACAAATTGAACTACGTAACGAACGAAATTGTCTTAGAAGAAGGAAAATCCATAACAGACTTCAACGGTTTTACTATAACAGCAAAAAGCGATAGCCTTGTTATATCAAATGGTGAAAAATATTACCATATCAAAGAAAAACATGATTGGACGGATATAACTTCAAAAGGGGATTTTGAATATGGCGGACACATAGGCACTTGCGTTGTGAGCGGATGGCAAAATTTTCTATGGAATTTAGATCTTAGAGATAGCCATATAGCAGAAAAAGACCCTGCCGATATTAAAGAACACCGATATTTCAAATGGTGTGTATCACCTATTGATGGTATACCAAATCAATTTGAAGTGTATACAGAGTATTGGACCAATTTGGCTGGGCCACCATCAAGAATGCAGCACAATTGGTATAAATCAACATGGTAAGAAATTTAATTCATTTGATTTTACAGAAAGAAGTTTACACTAGACTGGAATCAAAAACAGGATGAAAAATTACACTATACAAAAATGGAGTAAACCCACTATTTGTGTGAATTAACTTTTCTTCGCATGCTGCCTATGTTAGGCAGCATGCGAAGATATGATAGGGTATAAAAATGAAAAAAGCATTACTTTGTATTTTAGGCATTATAGTTTACTCTTATTGCATTGTAAGACATATATACATCCATGAGCAATACGTTGACAAAAAAATGGAATTGTGTAAAATGAGCTTACATAATCCAACATCGCCTAATGAACAAATAGGCTACGTGTACAATTACGAGACCGGGCAACTCATGTTTACTTGCTTTTTACACTCGTATTACGTCATACCCGTACTCTGGGAGAAAAATTGCGTTAACATAGCATTCTCAACCGGTGAATCTGTGTGTGTTACTAAATACACTTATTGCGACTGGATTAATTATTCTTTTGGCTACTTGGGAATTCCGCGTCTAAATCAAGTAGCTTCGGGGCTCTTAGAATATGGTAATTGCAACTCGCATATCCCTTTTGATGGCTATGTGTATAAAGCTAAGCCTGAGAATGATTCAAAAGAGGGACGCCCGGTTCTTAGCTCTGATGAAGTAATTGGGTATGTTGTTGGAGAACTCAATGAGGCTGGCTGATTTCGGACTTACCGCCCTCAGCTACACCTACCATCACCTCGGGCAGCTCACGCAGGTGACGGATGCCGCAGGTACCCGCACCATCGGCTACAATGCCTTTGGCGAGCAGGAAACGGATTCCCTGCTGGCGGGAGACATCACCCACCTCATCACCGAACAACGAGATAGCTTCGGTCGCTCCACCGGCTTCACCTACGCCAAGAACGGCGCGGTGCAGCACACCGTCACCACCGGTTACGGCACAGATGGGCGTATCAATAGCGCCGGCTTCCTGCACGGTGGTGCCGAAAAGCAATTTAGCTACGGCTACCTGCCCGGCAGCAACTTGTTGCAGACACTCACCATGCCCTGCAACATGACGCTTACGCAGAGCTACGAAACGCAGCGCGACCTGCTCATCGGCATGGCCTACCATCGCGGCACCACCCTCGTGGCCCAGCGTACCTATACCTACGACACCCACGGACGCCCGCTCACTCGCAGCACCGCCCGCAACGGGCAAACGGTGAACGACAGCCTCGTGCACAACTCCCGCAGCGAACTTACCGGCGCCACGGTCAACGGCAGCACCTACGGCTACGGCTGGGACCTCACCAAGAACATCTGCGAAGTCTTCATTATAACATAAATTACACATTCGGAATAAAAGTCGTTACTTGAGCTAATTAAGTAACGACTTTTTTCACGAGATAAAGAAAACAGGCGCTAATAATTAAGGTTATTATTAACATTGTATAAAGTGCTAAACATAAAAATAAAAACGTAATTATTTCTATATAAGGAAAATCTAGCCCATCTAACAACCGTGCGGCAAAGAGTAATAAACTCGGAATAAAAGCAATAAACATGGGTTCGAGCCACAATATAAACTTTATATTGCGTGATTTCTCCGTGTTATTTATATGAAAAGCATGGCAAAAAAGAGTAGGCAGAAACACTAGAAGGATGGGAGATGTTACTATAAATACCCCTAATCCTTTCTCGGTAAAGGCGAAAAAATAACTACAAAACAAGAGGAAAACAATGTAGGAGGCAAGAAGCGCCACGCAATGTTGTTTAGTTTTAAGCTTCGCTAAAAAATAGTGCATGCATTTATTCGACTAATGGGGATTATTCGTGCTTATGAAAAATAATTTAAACTGTTTATATCATACTAGGTCACTCAGAGTTAATCATATTTGAAACAATATAAGGTTATATCGCTTATGGAATCGAGACAGCATTGTATCGCTCGCTTATAATTCAAATATCTCAACCAATCAGTAACAGTCAATGATATAAGCAAGGAATCATCGCAAAGAAAACAGCGAATACGATTCTGTTTTTTGTCATGATTTAATCAAGTGATACGTTATTCTTACACCATAATATCCGTCATCGCTCGATAGACAGTTATTCTTCAGCGCGACAAATATACAATATTTGGAGCCTTGTCAAGACAAATGCTTCAGGATGACAAGTAATTGAGAGTGGCAAAATTAAATGCAACACGCAGAGGGAATCTTCTCCTGCCGCACGCCGACGCGCTACAATGCCGCAGGTGCAGCGCTGGTGAGTGTGCAAAAGCAGCTCATCTCGCAGTTGAGCGCCACCTTGGCGGAAAAAGTCATCACCATCAATGAACGCGGCTTGACTTCTGTGGATTGGACGGTGTATAACAATGGTACGAAACGCACCCGATCCAGCTCTGTACCCACCTCCGACATCACCGCCGAGACGGTGGTGGCAGATGGTCTTGCCGTCATCGCATGCCGCTCCGGGTACCATGCGCTCCGGCACATCACTTGGGAAAGCCCCCGAAAGATTGGAGGGGGATTGGACAAACGGCGAAAATCGTTTGCCCGGCAGGGGCGAATAGGCAATGGGGTGCCTGCAAGTCACCCCACTCAACCAGTTGCCACGCGCCCCTTGGCCATCCGCAAAGACGGCCCCTGGTACGCCTACGGCTGGGACCTCACCAAGAACATCTGCGAAATCTTCGGCCCAGCCGGCTACCTCCGCACCGCCTACACCTACTCCCCCTACGGCGAAGTCACGGCAGACGGCGATGTCACCCAGCCCATCCAATGGTCAGCCGAATACCTCGACACCGAGCTCGCCCTCGTCTACTACAACTACCGCCACTACAACCCGCCGGACGGCAGATGGATAGGGAGGGATAGAATTAAGACAATTAGTGACCTAAATTGGTATGTATACTCGATGAATAATGCGGTTAATCATTATGATTTACTCGGCATGAAATATCGTCCAGTTGTGCCGCCGAGTTCATGAAGGCCCCAATATCCGTATGGGAATCAACCTCGGAAACTGCCTGATTATCTTGCCTGCCGTAGAAAATATATCACATGAAACGATTTATTATAAAACTTTTATCGTTCAGATATCAACAAGAAATCTTGTTGGTATTATTCTTATTTTGTCTTATAATTTGCGTGGCATCAACTATGGAGATATGGGAAATTAAATATTATGAAGTTTTTGAATGTATAGGCACAATATTATTTTGGTTGATTATTTTCAATGGAATATTTAATCCATACTTAAGGAAAACCCTACGGAAAGTGATGGCAAATTACGATGATGTAAGTGACAGTTATATGGAGGCCAAAAAAGTCATGCTTGGGAGGGGTAAAAATCACTATAGTAAATTAACTTGCGAACAAAAAAAGAAAAGCTTATTGGGAAAACGAGGCTAAGAATTCCTCCCCTGCTAGGAGAAAACGGATATACTTCTATCGACATCGCCTTTCATTCAGATATCAATAATGTGCATGATGAACGAACGTGGCTTGACTTCTGTGGATTGGGCGGTGTATAACAATGGTACGAAACGCACCCGATTCAGCTCTGTACCCACCTCCGACATCACCGCCGAGACGGTGACGGCAGATGGTCTTGCCGTCATCGCATGCCGCTCCGGGTACCATGCGCTCCGGCACATCACTTGGGAAAGCCCCCGAAAGATTGGAGGGGGATTGGACAAACGGCGAAAATCGTTTGCCCCGCAGGGTCGAGCAGGCAATGGGGTGCCTGCAAGTCACCCCACTCAACCAGTTGCCACGCGCCCCTTGGCCATCCGCAAAGACGGCACCTGGTACGCCTACAGCTGGGACCTCACTTGAACATTGGCCACAAGAGTTATGATGCTATGAATATATTAAACATTCCAATGATAAGGCAAACGTTTTATTATAAACAAGAAGGCGATGTAAAACGTTTAACTGTAACCATTTCTTCTCCCTATACTGAAAATATAGGGAGAAGAGAAATGCTCAAAATGGACGTTTACCTTGCGTGTGATTGCTATGAAACGATGAGTTATAGTCTAGGGACAAATATCTTTGCTCTTTGGGTTTCATTATTAGTACATATAAATCATCTGTTAAAAATTGATTTCTCTCACAGATATGGAATCGAGCGAATATATGTATCCGAACAAGCTGCTGATGCTGATGATATTGCCAACGCCATCAATATTGAATGGCTGCTGGAAACATATCTTGGCATCTTGAAAGAACAAACTTAATAAACGCAAAAAATCTCCGACGTACAGGTTAATCCTGTACGTCGGAGAATATGTCAAGTTTCACGTTCAAGATTAGAACAGAACGACAACTTCAATGAATTGCTGAAAGAAGAATTACGGACGAGAGTTAAACCCTCAGCCAAGGCATATTGTTCCAATCACAAAGATTCGACTAATTTTGAAAAGGAGTATGATAAAAAATTTGATGAGCTTTATGACAAATGTATAGATTAATTTTCGGAAGCGTTATGAGAGGTTTATTTTATCACACATCGTTCCTAATACCTTTTTTCGCATCATGTACAACGAACATTGATGGGCAAGATATGGGTGATATAAGGTTTTTCATTAGCAAAAATGGGGAACTTATAGAAATATATGCACAGCCAAATAAAAAAAAGGCATTCCTGACAAAGTTAAGAGGTGTATATGAAGCCGAAAACAAGTTCAGGTCGTTTCTTAAACAGGAAAAAGGGGTATATACTTTTACATTTTTGCCCGGTTATGATTACGAACTAGAGATACATAACTGCGAAGGAATGCTTCCAAACTGGAAATTTGCTATGCATAGTAAATCATATGTCATGGGTACTTATACAAACAAAGGTTTTGATGCATATGATTATTTTGATAAAAAATCATGGAATCAATTAAAATTACTATATTCTGACTACAATAAAAATATAGATCAAAAATTCTATAGCGACTAGATGCTATTATGCATCAACAATGGGGAGTAGGGTAAGCCTTTGCTCCCCATTCTATACAACAGCGATATATGATTCTCAAAAAAAGCGAAAACCATTCTTTCGTACGGCTTGATTTCTGTGGATTGTGCGGTGTATAACAATGGTACGAACCACTCATGATGCTGCTTTGTACTTGGTTGCTTTTACACAGTTGAATCGGTGGCTTCTCAATCGTTACGGGGGGGGATTTTGAAGTGGTGGTTCCACATGTAATCTGTGGAAGTTTTTTGTACGACCGACGCGATATGCGCACTGCGGTGAAAGTCCGCGCGGAGCCGCGATGATGCGGAATCCCAGACCTGAAGAACAACTGCGGGGAGGTAACAAACCGTGGGAAAGGAAGTTC
>Ga0233362_1000193_pt1 | contig 11724 bp, 9 predicted proteins | sample ElkDunMinimDraft_22_FD_180674 | JGI IMG/M metagenome (GOLD analysis project Ga0233362, IMG submission 180674) | Fecal eukaryotic communites from dung pellets of Tule Elk in California, USA - Elk Dung C1 | ecosystem: Host-associated > Mammals > Digestive system > Large intestine > Fecal | place... | reverse complement strand
CACTGATATTGATATCAACATTTCATCTGATGTAAAAGCTTTGGCAATCCATTCTGGGCAGAAACACCCTAACAAGCACCCCACAACACCCGAAAGTACGCATACCTTCATTGTAAGGAGATATACCTGTCGCAATCGCTGCGGATGACCAGCTCCGTAATTATAGCCAGCAATAGGTTGCATTCCTTGACAAACGCCTAACATAAACAGTATCAAGAAGTTCATAAAGCTATTTACAATTCCGTTAGCGCCGACGGCCATATCGCCACCATAAATAATCAACTGACGATTGAGGATTGCCACAACACCTGCTGCCGTAATATTCATCAGAAAAGGGCTCATGCCAATCATCAGGATATTGCGAAAAATATAACCTTTCGGTTTCCAAGCGTGGCGTTTAAAACGAATAAAGGAGTTTTTCTGCGCAAAGTGTAAAATTGCAAAGAGTGTCATTGTAGCCATTGAAATTGTAGTTGCCCATGCGGCACCTGCGATTCCCCAATTAAAGCCAAAGATAAAAATCGGGTCTAAAATAATGTTCAGCACAGCACCACCGCCCAAAATCAACATAGCACGAATGGGATAACCAGAAGCACGAATTAAGCTTGTAAGATTGAATGCCATTGTAAGAAAAAACATTCCGGGCAGCACCACCAACATATATTGGCGAGCATACGCAACTGTCTCCTCTGTAGCACCAAACAAGTAGAGGATATTATCTAAAAAGAGGTAGCCAAACAGCATTACGGCACCACTGAGAATAATAGTAAAAATCAGGCTATTCCCTAGAATTTTCTCTGCCCAACGCATATCTTTTCTTCCCAATACAATTGACAATCTTGCAGAAGCTCCCACACCGATCAATGCTCCGAAAGCGTGCACAATATTCATCACAGGAAAGGTTATTGCCAAGCCTGCAATCGCCAATGCACCTTCACCATGTCCGATAAAAATTCTATCTACAATGTTACATACAGCTGCAATAATCTGACTAACTACAGCTGGCAACGCATATTTAAACAACAGTTTATCAATACGTTGCGTTTCTAATTCTTGAGTTCTATCAATAGATTGCATCCTTAAAAAATTAAGGGTGCAAAATTACAAAAAAACCTTAAAATTCGGAAGTTAAAAATCTGACAATTAAAGCCCTTAATCACCAAAGGCAATTCCGATATTTTTAGCTGCTCGCACCAACGAAGAGGTTTCAGGATTAACATTATTAGCACTTTTCACAGCATCTTCAAGGGGAACATCTACAATTTCGGTTTTGTTATAAGCCACCATCCGGCGATATTTTCTATTTTTTACCAATTCGAAAGCGTGTGCTCCGAAAGCGGTTGCCAAAACGCGGTCGTACGCCACTGGAATTCCGCCACGTTGCAGATGTCCGAGTACGGTTACGCGAATATCGTGTTCCACGCCTAACGCTTGCAGTTGCATTTTAAGTTTATCACCCACGCCGCCTAATTTGATATTGGGGTCACCCACAGCTGTAGGCGCCGAGCCTGTAACCTTTCCGTCCAAACCTTTGGCACCTTCTGCAATTACAATATTGCAGAAACCTGCATTTTGCGCATAACGTTGGTTTATTCTATCCACAATTTTCTGCGGATCGTATGGAATCTCAGGGATAATACACACCTCCGCACCTCCTGCAATGGCTGCATGGAGCGCAATCCAACCGGCATCTCTGCCCATCACCTCAAGAATAAACACACGATTGTGGCTGGCAGCCGTTGTTACCAACTTATCCACAGCTTCCGTAGCAATCTGCACCGCAGTCTGAAAACCAAAAGTAAAATCTGTAGATGACAAGTCATTATCGATAGTTTTCGGCACACCTACAATCGGAACTCCCAAATCGGACAATGCTAAAGAGATTCTTTGTGAGCCATCTCCACCAATATTCACAACACATTCAATACCCAAATCCTCCAATCTTTTCTTTAACAACTGAGAACGATCTTCCACTTTCCAACTTCCATCCGATTGACGCACAGGGAATTGGAATGGACCTCCGTGATTCGTCGTTTTAATAATAGTGCCGCCCTGCACGTGGATACCAGCTACCGAGCGCTCAGTCAAAGGAACAATTTCAATCTCATCTTTCAGCAAACCATTAAAAGACTCAATACAGCCAAACACCTCCCAATCACCATCAGAAGCTGCACTTTTAACAATTCCTCTAATAACTGCATTTAAACCAGGGCAATCACCACCACCAGTTACCACTAAAATTTTTCTTGACATAGTATAAAAATTAAACTGCAAAGATAAACAATTTTTTAGGTTATTGGTTCGTTAGTAAACAAAATTTCTTGTACATTTGCAAAATATTTTTACATTAAAATGGAGAAGATGCGCATAAAACATAATTTATTGATTTTTAGCATATTATCATTATTTTTAACTTTTAACTTTCACCTTTTAGCACAAACAAGTTGCGTAGCAAAAGCTCCCTACCAGGTTGCTGTTGGACAAAGTTTTCGTTACTCTCTTACCATTGACGACAACAATGGCAAAGTGAAAAACATCAGTTTTCCAGGTTTCAAGTTATTACAAGGTCCAAGCCAAAGCACTTCGTCAAATATTTCCATTGTCAACGGAAACGTATCGAAATCAGAAACAGTAACTTACACTTACTATCTTGCCGCCGAGAAAGAGGGACAATTTACCATTCCGGGGGTTACCGTAGTCAGCAAAAACAAACAGATGAAATCGAATGCTGTTACCATTCAGGTGGTAAAAAGTTCGGGACAAACTCAGCAGAACCAAGCGCGAGGTGGACAAGGAGGAAGACAACAAACACAAGGACAAACGCCTTCTGGCTTTAACAAAAACGATATTTTTGTAAAAGCATTCTGCTCAAAGACAAACCCTTACGTCGGTGAACAAGTTACCGTAACTTACAAACTTTACACTCCTTACGACAGTTATGTAAATGGTGCTACATTACCTAAACAAACCGACCTTTGGGCATACGATTTAGAGAGTACCAATCAGAACCAACGACCAGCTGTAGAGGTAATTAACAACAAAAGATATTACGTTTCAGAGATTAAAAAAACGGCACTTTTCCCGCAAAAATCAGGCGAAATCACCATTACCCCAATGGAGTTAGACATGACCGTTCGTGTAGTTACTCGTGCCTCTTCTGGTGACCCATTTTTTGATAGTTTCTTTGGAGGAATGACTCAAGCCAACGACTATAACGTTGATATCAAATCGAATAGTATCAAATTGAATGTAAGGCCATTACCCACAGCAAGTGCGCCTGCTGATTTCAGTGGCGTTGTAGGAAATTTCACCATCACCGCCCTTCTGAGCCGTGACAAGTTGCGCGCCAACGATGCCACAAACCTTACCATCACCGTAAGCGGAAATGGTAACATACAATATATTGACGACCTTTCACTGAATTTTCCGCCCGACTTCGATGTTTCTGAACCTATTATCACCGACAAGATCAACAAAAGCGGCAATACAATTTCAGGCTCGCGCATCTTTGAATATACACTGATTCCTCGTTCTGCTGGAAAATTCACATTATCCCCTATTGCATTCTCTTACTTCGATTTACAAAATCACACATACAAAACTATCGAAACTGAATCTTTTGAAATAGAAGTAGAAAAAGGTGATGAAAGCACCCTCACCACAATCTCTTCTAATCAAAAGGAAATCAAAATGTTAGACAAAGATATTCGCTACATCAAAACCTCGAAATTCAACCTCTCTCAAAACAAACGTACTTTCTTTAACACTCCAATTTATCACCTCATTTTAGCACTTCCACTTCTTCTATTTATTATCATCCTCATTATTTGGAGAAAACGTATTGAATATATGAACAATACCGAATTAGTAAAGAACAAACGAGCGTTAAAAGTAGCGAAAAAAAGCCTAACTAAAGCACATAAATTACTGCAAGAGAACAACAAAGAAGAGTTTTACATTGAAATTTCTCGTGCGCTTTGGGGCTACTTAAGCGACAAATATCACATTCCACTTTCTCAACTTTCTATTGACACTGTAGAGAAAACATTAACAGAAAAGGGAATACAATCTGAGAATATCCAAGGGTTTATCAACACACTGAATCAGTGTGAATTTGCTCGATTTGCACCCGGAGATAGTGCTGTGCTAATGAACGAAATGTACGCCCAAGCACTCCAATCAATTCTCAAAAACGAAAGTTCAAAATAAATCTATAGAACAATGAAAATCAGAATTTTACTATTCATAGCAATTCTTTTTACCAACTTTTCACTTTGCGCACAAAAAGAAACAACACTGTCAGCGGACAGCGCACAAATTTTGATGGAAGCGGGCAATAATGCTTACCAATCCAAAGATTACCAAAGCGCCATTTTCAACTACCTACAAATTGTGGATGCGGGATACCAAAGTGCTGTTCTTCATTACAATTTGGGCAATGCTTACTTCAAAGTTGGCGACAATGCCAATGCTCTACTTTGGTACGAACGCGCACTACGGATGAATCCTAACAATGAAGATATAAAACATAATATCGCCTTTGTAAACCAAAAATTAACAGACAAAATCGATATTTTACCTGAGATTTTTATTGTTCGTTGGTGGAAATCAATAGCAACTCTATGTAATGGTGAAACTTGGACAATCATCTCCATTATTTGCAATATTATTCTCTTCACGGCGCTTCTATTTATGTTCCTTTCGCGCCGCAATTGGATACGAAAAACTGGATTAGTAATTGCAATTTTATCGCTGATTTTCACCATTTTTTCCATAATTTTTGCACACCGCCAAACCTATTATTACACCAAAAATCCTGAAGGAATTATAACCACAACCGTAATTAGTGGAAAAAGCACTCCCGACAACAGCGGAACCGACCTTTTCATTATCCACGAAGGATTAAAGGTAAAAATTACGGACCAAATGAACGAATGGATTGAGATTCAAATTCCTAACGGAGAAAAAGGTTGGATAAAAGAGGATAATTTAGAAATCATCTAACTGAACAAAATTAAAAAAACGACGTTAACGATATTGTAAATGTACTTAAACAAAGAGCTACTTAAAAACTTTTTAGATCGAAAAGAGATTACTTGGTTAGGAGTAGATTTCTCACAAGCTACATTTACTCAAAATGGGTTTGACCTTCCTACAGATGCTTTCCATTTTTATTTTAATGAGTGGAATAAGATGTTTATCACAGACCAGAAAAAATACAATCTACGTATTACTTTTCAGAAACCTATTGTCAACTATGACTTGCGGATGGTTACTAAAAAAAACATCATCACTAAGGAAAAGCTTCATATCAAGAAACATATTCAAATAGAGAACACTTACAACGATGAATTCATTATCGACTACATTTCTCAACTTAAAATCCCACAAAATACAGAATTTGCGGTTCTCTTCATTGTTGAGTCATTGGACCAAAACGTGAAAGCCGCAGCCGTTTGGGTCTGCATTATTCACACAACGACAAAGCAAACCGTTCTCTGCGAAAGATTTACCGAACGCCCTAAAGGATTTAATGTAAAATCGTATTGGGCACGTGTTTTTTATAATATCACATTCAGAATCAACGATTTACATTTTGAACAATGGATTAATTTCATTAAAGACAATCCCAATTAAAAACCAATATTATGTCAGCATTTAAAGCATACGATTTCAGAGGTGTTTACAATCAAGATTTTGATTTGGAAACCATTTACAAATTTGGATATTTCCTTCCACAGCTCTTGGAAGCGAAAAAGATTTTAGTCGGCCGAGATATGCGTCTTTCATCACCAGCGATGTTTGATGCACTAAGTCGAGGAATTACAGATGCGGGCGCAGATGTTTATAATTTAGGGCTTTGCACCACACCAATGGTGTATTATTTTACAGCAAAGCACGATTTTGATGGTTCCGTTATGATTACGGCATCACATAATCCGAAGGATTACAATGGGTTAAAAGTATCTCGTCGGGGTGCACTACCCTGTGGCTACGATACAGGATTGCGTGAAATTGAGCAAAAAATTGCTACAGAAAAAGTAACCGTTGCTGAAAATAGGGGTAAAATTGTGGAATATTCTTGTCAAAATGAGTATTTAGCATTTCTAAAACAATACACACACGATATTTCCAATCTGAACATTGTGATGGATTGTTCACACGGAATGGCTTCGTTATTAGTTGGCGAACTATTTGGAACGCAACCGCACTACCTTTACAATGAATTAGACGGCAACTTCCCGAACCACGACGGCAATCCGCTTGAGGAGAAAAACGTACGAGACCTTAAGAGAGAGGTGCTTGCGCGCAACGCTGACGTTGGCGTTATCTACGATGGAGACGCAGACCGCGTAATGTTTGTAGATGAATTAGGACAATTTATCGCTCCCGACCTGATGATTGCGCTGATGGGCCACTATTTTGGAGAGGAGAAAAAATTAAAAGGGATTTATATTCAAGATATTAGAACATCTAAATCAGTATCTGAATATTTGGAAAAAATGGAATTCACTCCTTATATTTGGCGCGTTGGGCGTGCTTATGCTGCCCTCAAGCTGCGCGAGATTGACGGAATCTTCGGCGGCGAGTTTGCGGGGCACTACTACTTCCGCGATTTCTTCTACTCCGACTCCGCAATGATGGCGTCACTTATCATCTTACACATTATCAGCAAATTCAAAAAGAAAGGAATCGCCCTATCTCAAATTATCAAACAGATTGCTTCGTACGCTAATTCTGGAGAAATCAATTTCAAAATTGAACAGAAACAGAAAGCAATGGAAGCATTAAAGGAACACTTTACCCATCAAGAACAGCCAACAAAAATAATGGACTTTGATGGTTATAGAATTGAATTTTCGGATTGGTGGTTCAATGTGCGCCCTTCTAATACAGAACCCTATTTAAGATTACTGATGGAGGCAAAAACCACTGAACTTTTACAAGAAAAACTAAACGAAGCAAAGCTGATTATCAATAATTTACAATAACATGCAAGAAGAATTAACTCTCGATAACAAGGAGGAGAAAGAGGAACTCTACGAACACCACCGAATTACCGTTGATAAAGGACAAGAACTTTTAAGAATGGACAAATATTTGATGAATATCTTGTCCAATATTTCTCGCAACAAAATTCAGCAAGCTGCCAAGGCAAATTGCATATTAGTGAATGGGAAGGCGGAAAAATCCAACTATCGAGTTAAGCCTAACGACCTGATTACAATACTTTTGCCTAATGAACCAAAGGAATTAGAGATTATTCCAGAAAATATTCCACTAAATGTTCCCTACGAAGATGACGACTTGATTATCATTAATAAGCCAGCGGGTTTAGTGGTGCATCCTGCATACGGAAACTACACTGGAACATTAGTTAATGCTCTCACATATAGATTCTTAGACAAGAAAACAAAAGAAGGAGAACCTGTTCGTCCGTTATTAGTACATCGTATTGACAAAAACACGTCAGGCATTATGATTGTTGCTAAATCGGAATGGGCTCAGATGAAGTTAGCCAAAAACTTCTTCGACCACACCATTGACAGAAAATATTACGCCTTGGTTTGGGGCGATTTTAAGGAAGATGAGGGCACCATCATTGCCAATGTCGGGCGCAACCCGAAAGATCGCATGGTAATGACAACATTCCCCGATGGTGATGCGGGCAAGCACGCTGTTACCCATTGGAAAGTTATTGAAAGATTTGGATATGTTACTCTTATTGAATGTGTTTTAGAAACAGGACGCACACACCAAATCAGAGTTCATTTAAAATCTATTGGGCACCCACTCTTCAACGATGACACTTACGGTGGCGATAGAATTCTCAAAGGAACCACATTCACCAAATACAAACAATTTGTCAATAATTGCTTCAACTTAATGCCTCGTCAAGCACTGCATGCAAAACAATTAGGATTCACTCATCCTGCAACAGGAGAGTATAAATTCTTTGACTCCGAGCTTCCAGAAGACTTCACCGCTGTTCTAGAAAAATGGAGAAACTATGCTCTTCATAAGAAATATGAAGAAGAGGATGAAGATATTGATACTACATCACTAATTTAAAACCGATTCCGTGTACATTAATAATTTGTACCGAAGGGTCTGAAACAAGCAATTTACGTAGCTTTGTAATATAAACATCCATACTGCGGGCGTTGTAATAACTATCATCGCCCCATATTTTTTTTAGTGCATAACCTCTTTCCAAAACATCATTTTTCTTATCAATCAACATCATAAGAAGCTCTGTTTCGCGGGTAGTTAACTTCTTTGATTTTCCATTTGCAATCAATGTTTGGTGATTCACATCAAAAAGGATGGAACCGATGTAAATTTGCTGCGGTTGCGCTTGCTCTTTATCTGAATTGGTTCTTCGCAACATCGCTTGAATGCGGGCCAAAAGCACATCCATTGAAAAGGGCTTAACGATATAATCATCGCCGCCAATTGTAAGTCCGTGAATTACATCCTCCTGCATATTCTTTGCAGTGATAAAAATGATAGGCACTCGGTCGTCACGTTTACGAATCTCTTTCGCTAAGGTGAAACCATCTTTAATCGGCATCATCACATCTACCAAACAGAGGTCAATTTTCTTAGTGCAAAATAGTTCATACGCAGCCTCCCCATTATGCGCATGAATTACAGAAAAACCTTTTGCATCCAAAAAGGCTGACAAAATCTTTCCCAAATTCACATCATCTTCTGCTAATAGCAGGGTTACTTTAGTATTCATAACTAACTTTTTTTATAGGGTAATGTAATAATAAATGTAGATCCTTGATTTTCAACACTCTCTACAGAAATTGTACCACCATGAAGTTTCACAATCGATTTCACATAATGTAAACCCAAACCATGACCTTTTGTATCGTGAACATTTCCTTGATTGACTCTGTAGAAATCATCAAAAATACGTTTTAGATTTTTCTTAGAAATTCCCATTCCCTTATCTGAAATTTTTATTACTAAATCACGCTTACCACAATATGTAGAAACAGATATTTCAGGATTTGCAGGAGAATATTTAAGGGCATTATCTAACAAATTAACAAGAATATTTTCAATATGAATATAATCTCCAATAATAATCGGTCTTGATTCATCTAAGCTCTTCGTTAACGTACCTTTACGACTTCTAATTTGCAACATAAAAGCTTCACAAATATGGTTAATCAAATCATTAACATTGAATTTCTCCAAGTTAATCTGCAATTGACCTTTCTTCAATTGTGCCAATTGTAGAATATTATTAACCAAATTCTTCAGTCGATTGTTCTCATCATAAATAATGGAAATATAAGAACTTCTCACCGCTTCATTCGCCATCATATCCCTATCGGACAGCGCTTCACACGCCAATGAGATAGTAGAAATTGGAGTTTTAAACTCGTGCGTTATGTTGTTAATAAAATCATTTTTCACCTCAGCTATTCGCTTTTGACGGAAGAGTTGATAAAAAATATAGATAACCACAAAGATGATAATCACAAAAAAGGCAGAAATCAATCCAACAATCACTCCCATACGGTGCAAAAAGATAATTCTTTCGCTGGGAAAGGCGATAATCAGATAATGAGGTGTACAAAATCGATCAGAATTTTTTAAACTAAAAACATATTGACTCTTCAGCAATTCTCCAGGATTCACGTTATCAGAAATCACTACAAATTGAGTGGTAAAAGAGTTATATAAGCCAAATTCAAAATCTAAATCGATATTTTCATCCGCAAACTCCTCCCGAATAATACGATTTAAATATCTGCGATTCAACAACATCTTGGTAACAGAATCCATCTCAATTTTATTCAAATCTATGGGAGTTTTCATCATCTCTACATAGAGTGAATTGGGCAATGAATCCTCCACTGATGATTCTAATATTAAGGAATTTAGCGAAAACATCTTTTTATATGTTGTATCAAAAAACAGTGTATCTGAGTTAGAAATTGTCACATCATTTTCCAAGTAGTTGATTGTTGTATTAACAACACCTACGGGCAACATTCGCGAAGGATCCACAAGAAAACTTTTGTGAATTTTTTGATACATTCCCCCTCCAAGTTCACCCACAGAATCCGCAGCAACAAGTGTATCAACCTGATGATATAACGAATCCTCGCGTAGCAGTCGATCGATTCTATCCACAACATCGTTACCTACCGAAATAACCTCGCGCGTAAAGATATTTTTCTGCACTTTCTCAGCTTCTCGATAAAGATGTAAAATCGACACTATCAGAAAAAATACCGAAACGCAAACCACAACTGCAATGGATACCATTATACGTTTTTTCATCAGAATCAGATTAGAAATTCAACAATATCAGAAACTATTACATTACTCTGGAAATCATGACGATATGTATTTCCTAAAGGCAAGAAATGCGCTGAAATTCCAGGTAAAGCCACTACACACGAAATCTGTTCTTTGTGCGCCTCACAATCTGCAATTGCATCATCAATTTTATCATAATATTGGTAATACAAAACCGATTTGGGTGGAAAAAACTGCTCATTTTCAATCAAAATCATAGGGCCTGCATCATAAAAAGGAATAGAATTGAGCAAAGAAATTCCCTTCTGATACTCTAAATTACTCAAGTAAGCATTATATTCATTGAGCTGCTCGGTATGTCCTTGAATAGCTTGTAGCAGATTGGTAAAGTTGTATTTTTTAGGAAGATAAACCTTAGAAACAGAACGAAAAGTATTACCAAAATAGCGACAGATGTCGTTACTAAGAGCGCGTAATTGCGTCAATGTTTCGTTTCCGGTCAAGATAGCAGCAGCCCTTTGGCGCCGATGGACAAACATGGGATACTTAGAAAAATATTGACATAACACTTCCGAATGACCATTTTCTTCCGTTATAATCACTCTTTCAAAATCATGAAGTTGATCCACAAACTGAATTTTTTCCGAAAAATCAGGTTCTATTTCCATCAATTTTTGGGCAATTTTGGGCAATAACAACTTATCATCGGCATGAAGTTTGATTTGTAAAACATTTCCCGTAAGTAACACCACCATAAAATCGTAGAACGAAACAAGGGGAAAGAAAGCTCCTGTAACCACAGCTACAATCTTTTCCTGCCATGAAGTAGCAATTCTATTTCCATACACAAACCTCAAATTATTCAAGCTTTCAGCCTGCAGATTATCACGGATTGCTGCCAAAGAGCTGTAGATATTGTATTGTGTAAACCAACCATTTTCCCGAGATTGGCGTTCGATTATAGCTTGAAATTCAGAATTAAAATCATCAGTAAATCTATTATTTTCAACCTCTTTTAAAAAATGTTCTAACCAAAGTCCTAACTGTTCAAAAGCGGAAATACGGGAGTCAAAGTTTAAAGCCATAAGCATTAATTTTAGTGCATAATTAGATTAATAACCTGATGCCAAAAGATTTTCAGTGAAGAGTATGAATTTTCCAATCGATTTTTCACCTCCGTTATTGGCACCCAAATTACTTGCTGAATATCCTCTTCTACTTGAGGTATCAGCGGTTGAGTAGCATCACCATTCATCAAGAACCAGCAACTACGTTTCAGTATTGGTTCGTTATTTAGTAAATAGGTGTGCCACGTATCAGGAAGTTGTTTTACCAACTCAACAGTTTTCAATCCAGTTTCTTCCATCACCTCGCGCTGGGCGGTAAGTTCAACAGATTCGCCAATTTCTTGTTTCCCCTTAGGGAAATCCCACTTCC
>Ga0233362_1000191_pt1 | contig 11745 bp, 8 predicted proteins | sample ElkDunMinimDraft_22_FD_180674 | JGI IMG/M metagenome (GOLD analysis project Ga0233362, IMG submission 180674) | Fecal eukaryotic communites from dung pellets of Tule Elk in California, USA - Elk Dung C1 | ecosystem: Host-associated > Mammals > Digestive system > Large intestine > Fecal | place... | reverse complement strand
GAAGCCCCCCCGGCAAAAACGTCGCAACACGATGCTCGTTCCCATGATGCAAAGGTAAGTGACGAAGAAGCACCCGGTGAGCCCCCCTCCGCCGACGGCACAGCAGCTCCAACCACTACCCCACCCCCGGTACAGGCTCCTGCTACCTACAAAATCAGCTTGCAGCCAACTGATATCAAACCAACTGATATCGAAATAGAACCAAAAGGCCAATCTTTCTGTGTTTCGGTATCCATCCCTCTGCAATATCAGGACTTTGCCAGGGGCGATTCTGAGCTGAATCATTTTTCTATGCTTCAGATAGAATCCACCGCGCTCAATGAAGGTGATACCATCGTGATAAAAGAGATTAGCATCCTTTCTTTCCCCGATACTCTCGAAGACTTGTATTCTCACATGGAAACAGTGGAAAAAGAAGCCAAAGAAGCTAAAAAAGAGTGGAGAAAAAAAGGAAAAATCAAAACCGAAATTTCCAAAAATGATTTATTACAACAGCTGAATTCCAAATCCATTACCGCGGAAAAAAAGAAGCAGCTGGAGGCTCTTCTTGAAAAAAACAGTCCGTATTATCAGCTGGAAGAAAAAAAGAGGGAAGCCGAAAATGCTAGGGATAAGTACAAGCAAGAGCTCAGAAAAAGCAAACAAAGAATTAAAGATACCATTGAGCAGCATTCATACGTCGTGCATTTTGACTACGTGGCGGATGTTGCAGTAGCCGATGTTACAATTAAAAAGGTTCAATTCCCGGATTATGGGAACGAATGGAACCCGAACTCTCATTGGGAAATTAGCACTGAGAAAAAATGACACCTACTCCAGACACCCAAATTTTATACAAGGAACTTCGGTCGGCCTTGCTCACGCGCAATGACGCGGCAGCCCTGACGATTCTCCAACAAATTGTATCTATCAACCCGCATGATGCAGCGGCTGCTCGTCAATTGGCAGAAATATCCGCAAGGGTGAAAAGCAACGGAGGAACCGGCAAGGAACAAAACGCCATCACCAAAGAAAAATACAAAAAATATCGCTCAGCCTGCTTGGCGCACAATGATGAAGAAGCGTTCAGCCTACTGGAAGAAATTATTCAATTGGACGCATTGGATCAGGGCGCCCTTCAGCAGCGAGCAGATGTAGGCAAACGTATAGCAAAAGCCAAAGCGACCACGATAACAGCCGCTCTGCAAAGTGGTGATACAGAGCAAATCACACGCATTGTGGAAGAATTACGCCGCTATGCGCCAGATGATTTCCTGAACTCTATCCCGGATTTTTCTGCCGCCTTATCCATATACAATGCAGCCAAAAGCAAAAAACTGAAAAAACAGTTCGATGCTAAGGTAGCAGAATTACAAGAGATGACAACACTTGCCCAGAAGCAAGAAATGGCGCTTTCTATAGAACGCTTCGCAAGTGAAAACTCTATCATCATGGATTCGGAGACTTCGAAACGTTTCCAACAAATCCATAGCGAATGGCAGGAATGGCAATGCCTGAATGAACAGAAGAAAGAATTCTCCGTTTTGCAGGAAGAATATGCTGCCATTCGAGCTCAACTGCGAGCTCAGGAAAACCTTACCTTTTGCTGGGAATCCCTTCTGAAAATGCAAGAAAAAGCGAAGGCTCTGCACATGATAGATGAGCTGGAGCCTTTCTTGAAGCGGCTTGAGCTTGCGAAAGAGAAAATTCGACTCATCAAAAAAAGTGAGCTGAATAAAAAAATGCTCAAGAGAGCAATATCCACCTTAATGTCCGTCCTTGCTCTGGGCACGTTTGTCCTATTTGCCTATGCCTACAATACGGTTGATAAACGGTGTATGGAACTCAGAAGTGCGGTAGAGGCAAAGAATGTAGCCGATGCTAAAGTATTGTTGGAAAAAGGCCGTCTCTTGTCCCACCTTTACAAACGCATCAATTCAGCTTATGCCGTGCAACTGTCCAAAACAGAAAATTGGTTGCGGGGTCACAACATACTGTTGGCCAATCTGAGAGAATACTCCTCATGGCTGACTGAACATAAAGGACACAGTAGTATAGAACACATAGAAACATTACTGGAACCGATTCACAATGCCGATACTTGGATAAAAGAATTACGGGAACAGTACAATTCACCGCCTCCATCGAAACTTCTGTCCTTGCACCAGGCGTTCAAGAAAGAAGTACAAGTAGACTTGAAAGACCAAGCCCTGGAACGCTACCTGAATCCCCCGCCAAACGCCAACATGGCTCAGCTTGCCAAGTTGTATGAAGAATACAAGAGGCATAGAAATATTCTTCAGTTAAACGCGACTGAAAACAAAAAAGTACGTGAAAAATATGATAAGCTTTGCAGGGATATTTTGTTGAGCGACTTGCATAATAGAAGCACTGTAGAAAAAGCGTATCATCTTGCACAAACTTATGCCAATCATCTGGAGCTTTCAGATGATGTGATAACGCAGCTCAAAACACTTCTTTCCCAGTATGATTCATTCGAAAAGTTGCCTGATATTTTAGCGAACTGTACCACATTGAAAGATTATATCAGCAAGCTGCAACAACACCGAGAATGTCTTACCGCAGCCTCCTTCGATGTACCCTTTGATGATTATGAGAAGATACTAAACAATATCGCCATTCTCAAGATTCGTTTGTATCTGGAAAGACGTGGCATCCGATTCCTGGATGTTGATGAAATGCAGAAACGGCTTGAACAGGTAAAACAGGTTTACAGTAACAAAAAATCACTTTTTGAAAACCAGTCTACAACAGAGTTATCGCGAATCACTAATTTAATGACTCAGCCCGGCGGTCGCGCGTGGTCTGATAAATTTAAACAGGTGCACGGCATAAAAGAAATCCAAATCGGGACTATATCAATCATCAGCCAACGCCATATCCTGCGAGAAGTGCTTCCCAATGGTACGTATAGCCGACAGAAACAAGACATCCCGGCTACGAGTGATATTAAACCGCTGCTCCTTTCCAACCTGCGAAAATCTGTCGGCATCGAGCGGGACGCTTTGTTGAGAGGCAAAATTTTGCCCACCACCATCATGTCCAACTTGGCCAAATTCCAAACACCGGAGGGATCACCCCTCGCACGTGCGTACCTGTATTCCTTGGCAATCGACCTCTTAAAAACTATTGACAATGTATCCAACGGCATGATTTTTTCCGAGAGCCTTTGGAAAGATGTAAAATCCTTTGAGGAGCTTAAAACATGGGTACGTCAGAAAGATGTTGCCATCAGTGAAAACTGCTGGCTGCTCAAACACAAAGTGCAAACGGAACGAAAGCTGAACTCTTTCTTCTCGGAAGCATCCAAACATGATTATGCCTCCGAAATTAAAAATACCATCAGCCGACTGGAGAGCGATGAATGCATCTTGGCCGGGTATGTCAATAAAGACGGAAAATTCGTATCCATCAGCTCCCATCGAGGCAAGGTGCATTACTATGCACGTGGAACCCGATTAGTACCCTACAAGGGACAACGCGTCCCCCCCTACACCCCCATCATTTCCCTCAATATCGAATGATAAAAGCCCCTCACGAAAAAACCCGGCATTGCATTTTGGCGAGAGTATGATATAATGCCCGCACCATGGCCGACCGCATCCCCGTACGCAATCCGAATGAAATCAGCAAACTGCGCAAAGCAGGTGAGGTTTCTGCCCGTATTTTGATGGACCTTATGCCTATCATCAAGCCCGGTATCACCACCAAGGAGATTGATGATTATGCGGCAGAGCTTTTCCGGCGCGAAAAATGCGGCAATGCATTCTTGGGCTATGCGGGCTATCCCGGACAACTCTGCATCTCGGTGAATGAAGAAGTGGTGCATGGCATCGGCGGCTCGCGCGTCATCCAAGACGGCGATATCGTGAGCTTGGATGCCGGAGCCATTGTGGATGGTTGGTATGGCGATAACGCCATGACTGTGGCCGTGGGCAACGTGAGCGAGGAAGCCCGCCGTCTGCTGGCTGTGACGGAGGAGTCCCTCTTCCGCGCCATTGCCGCCGCCAAACAGGGCGCCCCGCTGGCAGATGTCTGCGGCGCGGTGGAGGATTACGTGAAACCCTTCGGCTTCGGCATTGTGCGGGATTATGTGGGTCACGGCGTGGGCCGCCACCTGCACGAGGAGCCGCAGATTCCGAACTACCGCCCCAAGTACCCCCTGCCCCGCCTCAAGCGCGGGATGATTCTGGCGATTGAGCCCATGATTACCCTGGGGTCCTTCCGTGTGAAAGTGCTGGAGGACGACTGGACCGCCGTGACCAGCGATGGTTCCTGGGCTGCTCACTTTGAACACATGATTGCGGTGGGCTCCCACGGCGGCGAAATCCTGACGGAGCGCCCCCGCATCGCCCTGCCGGAGCAGCTGGGCATCACCTTGTAACACAATTGTAACACTCCCCCGCCATTTTGCGCTCGCCACAAGCAGGCGCAAAATGGTAGTATCATGCTGTAAGAACCCTCAACTTAATCCCTGAATTATGGCACTACACATCCAAATGAGCGAAGAAGCTGAGAAGGAGCTGCGCAAGGCTGAGCTGCGCAACAAGCTCTCCTCCATCGGCGCTTGCCTGCTCTTCATGCTACTGGGCGGTGGTCTGCTTGTCTTTACCACCATCTATATTGCCGGCGAAATCCCGGCAGAATTCATCTCCTACGTTCCCCCGGCAGAAGATGGCCCGCCCACCAATGCCCCTGTACAAAAGGAGCTCACCCAAAAATCCTCTGCCCCCACCGCTGAGGTAACCCCCTCCGTCATCGTAGCACAGGGTGCTACGGCTGTGAACATGGCTCCCGTGAACATCAGCACCTCCGAAGGCTTGGACTTCAACACCGATATTGACATGGGTCTCTCCATGGATGGTGACTTAGGTGCCGGATTGGGTGATGGCGGCTCCGGTCTCGGTTCCGGCACTGCCGGCGGTTCTGCCCTCACCGGCAACCTGTATGATATCAAGCGCACCCGCACCGGCTCTGCCCCGCGCGATGGCATTAAGGTTAATGCCGAAGGGCACGTGGTTGTAGCTGATCAGTACAAGTTGCTGGAAGCCGTGCACAACTTCACCAAAAACTGGTCAGCCGGTTCTTTGGATCGCTACTACAAGGCCAAGAAGCCGCTTTTCGCATCCAACTTCATGATGCCCAGCTGCAACGCAGGCTATGCTCCCATTGCTTTCGGTGAAGATGAAAAGACATTCAAGCCTGCGGCATGGGTGCTCGTATACCGCGGCAAGGTGCGCGCCCCCAAGACCGGCAAGTTCCGCTTCATCGGCGTGGGTGACGACTTCCTCGGCGTGCGCTTCGACCGCAAAACCGTGCTGGAAGCCGGCTGGATTATCCCCAGTACCTACCAGAAAGGAAAATACGAAAACGTGGGTACTACCAAGGCTTACAAGGATGCCCTCAAAGCCGGTACGGACAGCAAGCACCGTGGCTACCAAGTCATCCCGATGGATGGCATCCCCAACTGGAACTCCGGCCCCGGCGGTCTGATAGGCGGTACTGTATTTGATGTCAAGGAAGGCCAGGTATACCCGATTGAAATCTGCATGTCCGAAATCGGTGGTCTGTTCGGTTTCGCTCTGCTGATTGAGGAGCTGGACTCCAGCGGCAAGAGCAAGGCCAAGTACGACAAGAGCGGCAAGGTGCTGAATCCTGAGAAGCACTTCGACCTCTTCCGCACCAACTTCTCCATGCCCAACGAGAAAGAGCTGCTCGAGATGATTAACAAAACCAAGTTCAAGATGGATAAACTGCCGATGCCCAAGTACAACCCGGACTCCCTCATCTGGACGGCCGTTCCCTAATACAACCATTCACACTCTGATTTTTCCTGCCGGGTTGAGAGTCATTTCAACCCGGCGCTTTTATGTTCAGTAAAAGAAAGCTACCATTCATCATGAAAAAGGCATTGCTTCTTCAAGCGCCAGCCAAACATTGGCGGAGTTATGATTTTTTTCATGCTGCCCAACTTTCAGCTTGAGGGGCGAGGGGCATAGATGGTAGACTGAGAAACGACCTGCCATGCGACGTTACTTGCACACTTTTTTTCTACTGTTTGGGCTGCTGATCATCGGCCTGAGCGGGGTGGTGCATGCCGCCGCCAAGTGGGATATCTACCGCATAGGGGGTGTAGACTATGTGAAGCTCAGCGATGTGTGGCGATTTTACAATTTCACCCCCAAAAAAGGCAAAGCAGGCTGCATATCATACGGGGCCGGCAAGCGGGTGGTATCCGTCAAGCCCGCGCGCCAGGATTTCTACGTCAACAACTTCCGATACATCCTCTCCTACCCCATCAAAGATGCAGGTGGGCAGCTGCTGATATCCACCATCGACATGAAGAAGCTGGTGGATCCGGTATTGCGCCCCCGCCGCACCCAAGCAGACCCGGTAAGCACAGTCGTAGTGGATCCCGGCCACGGAGGGCATGATGCAGGGGCAGTGAGTCCCTATGCTCGGGAGAAAGACTGCAACTTGGCCGTAGGGCTGAAACTCAAGCGACTGCTGGAAGCACGGGGATTCAAGGTTGTCATGACGCGCAGCAACGATACCTTCCTCACCCTGCGCCAGCGGGTGGAGATAGCCAACCGCACGCCCAACAGCATCTTTGTGAGCATTCACCACAACTCCGGTCGCCGCGCGGCCGCCGGGATTGAAACATTTACATTGGCCCCGCAGGGCACAACCTCGCCCTTTGCCAAAACACGCCGATTTGCAGAGCTGGAGGGCAACAACCAAGACAACGAAAATATAGCATTGGCCACCGCAGTACATAGTCGCTGCATCCGGGCCAGCAAAGCGATAGACCGCGGCATTCAGCGCGCCCGATTCTCCGTACTGTGCACCATCACGCGGCCGGCCATCTTGTTTGAAGGCGGCTTTGTATCCAACCCGGAAGAGGGGCGCAAGATATCCACCTCCACCTACCAGGACATGCTGGCGCAAAGCATTTGCGAGGGGATTGTGGCGTACAACCAGACCTTATCCGGCGGATTACGCCGCACCAACAAGAGCCGCGCATCCCGGAGCGAGAGCTCCCGCAGCAGGAGTATTCACGGCAACAACGAATACCGCGGTACCACCCGCCTGTAACCCGCCTTCCCCTCCATGATTCTGCCGCGTCTCCTTCCCTGCCTTTTCTTGCTGCTCGCCATGCAACCGCTGTGCTGTCTGCCTGCCGCAGCCAACGCCACGGCGTGGAGCACCCAAGAGGTGAACGGCATCACCTACATACCGCTGGAGCACCTGCGCAGCTTCTACAAGCTCACCCCCCTCCCGCGCCAAAACCGCAGCCAAGCACTTGTCACCGTGGGCAATAAAGATGTGCGTCTGGAATTTGGACCGGCCCTGCGGGAAGCCAACATTGGCGGCACTCGCTGCTTGCTAAGCCACCCCCTGCGCTACAATGATTCGGGGGATTATCTCATCTCGCTCACCGACATGGTGAAGCTCGTAGACCCCATCTTGAGGCCCACGTACATAGCAGGGCGGCGGGCCGTGCGCACCATCGTCATCGACCCCGGCCACGGTGGCCACGACGTAGGCACCCAAACCGCTTGGGTGCGAGAGGCAGACTGCGCGCAGCTGGTAGCTACCAAGCTTAAAGAGGAACTGAACCGCCGCCTGCCGGATGTGAAGGTACTCTGCACCCACGAACAAAATCAATACCGCTCCGAACAGCAGCGGGTGGACCAAATCAACAGCGCAGAAGCCCCCATCTTCATTAGCCTGCACCTCAACAGCGGCCGCAGCGATGTACGAGGCATCGAAACCTACACCGCCGCCCCTGCCGCCCCCGGCGAGCAACCCCGCCCCGGCAACGTGCACGATGCGGCCAACGCCGCCTTAGCCTACGCGCTCCAAACCGCTTTAATCAAAGGCACCCAGGCGCAAGATGGTGCTTGCCGCCGCGCCCGCTACAGCCTGCTCAACTCTGCCAACTGTCCCGCCGTCATGGTGGTGCTTGGGTATGCCACCCACGAGGAAGAAGGCAAAGAACTGGCTACCAATGAATACCAAATCAAGCTGGCGCAAGCCTTGGCAGAGGGAATATGCAACTTTGCGCGCATGGCAGACCCGGCATCCGGGCTGGCTTTCGTAGAGCCGCCCAAGGTAGAGGAGCCGCCCACCCCCGTCAAGGCTGAAATCCCGGCAGCCAAACCGGCCGACAACACGAAAGCGACTCGCCGCAAGGCCAGGAACACTGCGCGCAAAAAGGAGCCCCAACGCAAGAGCAGAAAAAAGACAAACAAGCGCCGCCGCTAACTCTCAAACATAAGCGGCATTAAGCATGCTTATCTTTTTTCTTTTCGGAGCGAATGCCGTAGGAAAGGGCTTTTTTGCGGCAGGTGGAGATGCAGGTGAGGCAACCGATACAGTTCGGGTGGCGCACAAAGTCGGTGTGAGCCACATCAATATTCATGGGGCATGCTTTGCTGCATTGCCCGCAGCCCCCGCAGCGCGATGTATCCTTGCGGATGCTGAAAAAACGCAGCACACTCCACAGCCCCTGTCTGGCTCCACCCGTGCAGAAATAGTTGCAGAAAGGGCGGTCGATGAACAGAGCCGCCAGCAGGAAGATGCCCATGACAGCTGCTGCCACGCTGAGCAATTCCCCATGTAGCATGCGCGAAAATTGGTAGGGCCCTTTGAGCAAGGCAAAGCTGATGCCCAGTGTCAGCAAAAGGTAAAACACGTAGCGGCTGATTTGCAGATAGCGCTGCACGCTCTGCGGCACGCGCAAACGCGGCAGATGCAGCTTGCGCCCCAGCCAGGCGCACCAATCCTGCGCTGCCCCCAGCGGGCATACCCACCCGCAGAAAAAGACACCTGCCAGCAAGATGGCCGGTAGCATCAGGTCGGATACCTGTTTGGTGTTGAAGCCATAGACAACGGCTACCAAAAACGCCGCTTGTACCGCAAAGCGAATCAACTGAATCTTGCTTTTCCCTTTCTTGGCCATGCCCTCATTATACTTGATTTTGCGTTTTTGACAACTGCGGAGTTTCATAAATAACCAAAAGACATGGACATGATAAGACGAAAAGGCGAAAATGTTAGACAGTGAATAAAAAAGAGGGGAAAAGTTAGATGTTTTAACTGGACATAGAAGTTAGACGGTGGTAGCGTTGGGAGAGTATTGTAAAGGATTGTATGAATAGGGTGTTCCAGATAGGGCTTGCGTTGGCGTGGGGATGTACAGTGGTATTGGCAGATGATATGCAGATTACGTCCAACGTGCTCATCAACTTCGGCGATATGGAGGAGAATAGCTTTGACGGCACGTGGAACCACCAGAAAGGGACGGAAACAAGCATCATTGAGTGGGACCGCTATACGACCGCCTTGCAGGATGCGGCGAGCCTGACAGCAAGCGATATAGAAGTCAAGTTCGGGAAAGTGACGGGAGTGGACCTGCTGAGCGTCTATCACCCCGTGCGCGGGTCGAGCAATATCATTGACCCCACGCCGGAGATGAACAAGATGTGGAGCGCCATGCACAATGCAGAGCTTACAGATGCAGTAAGCGATACCTATTGGGCAGAAGAAATCACTCTAGGCGTAGGTGCCGGAGTGGGAGACATTACCGTAAGCAATCTGCATGCCAACAGCACCTATGTGGTGAGTGGTATGTTTACGGTGGGTAGTGTGGCCTCTCTGCTGGGAACTCAGGCGCCCGTGACTCTGGACTACAAATCCGGTGCTATCACAGAGGTAGCCTCGTTCCTCACCACCAAGACCGGCTCTGTGGAGTTTATCGACCTCGCCATCGGCAATTTCAACCTCGCCGGTCTGTTGGGGGGCGATACTTTTATCATGACCTGGATTTTTGAAACAGAAGCAGCCGGCACAACATTTGACATCGGCTTCAACTCCAGCTTGGTGAGCTTGGGTGGCTATGCCTCGGTGAGTGCCCTCGCTATCACGGAGTACGGGCATGCCAACGGCGTAGCCGCCACAGCCGCGTTTGTGGAGGGCGCTGACATGTTGCCCGAGCCCGCTACATGCACCCTGAGCCTTGCCGCATTGGCGATGTTGTGCATTCGCCGCCGCCGCGCTTAAATGATGTGCTTATGCCGGTTATGTAGATGGATGAATGTGAGATTATTTTGTTGTAAAAGTCTGTACATCGCATTTCAAATGCGATAACCTCCAACTAACTTGTCATCAGTATATTGAAGTAAGCAATCTTAACCAAATAGACGATTCACCTGTCTCTTAATCTTTAGAAAAGATGTTATTTGTTAGCAAGTTAAACAAAAAAGTCTGTACATCGCATTTGAAATGCGATATACTGCGGCTACCCAATTCCAAAAAACTAAAAAACAATCAACATTATGAAAATAACAAATCGTTTTGTGCTTTCTCTGCTGGTAGCGCTTTGTGCAGCAGGCACAGCTTATTCTGCCGCGGATAGTTACAGCACATACACCCAAGATGGGAATGTTGCTGAATTTGATGAGTACGGAGTGACTCATAAAAACGAGAATGGACATGTGACACTTACCGTGAATGATGGCAAAAATTTGTCTGATTTCGACATGTTCTACTATGGGCAAACGAGTGCCTCTACACAAGATGATGGTGTTTTGATGGGTGGTGCGTATGACCCGATACTTCACAAAAAATACGAGGATAACGGGGAGGTAAAGAGTGTGACCATCAACATTGAGGGTGGTGAAGGTCTAAAACAAATTGTGGGTATGGGTTATAAGAGCGCTAATGTAACCGGTGCTATCACTATCAATGTTAAAGACGGCGACCATGGTACTATTATTGGCGGTGTGCAATATGTGTCCGGGGTGCAGCCCATGGGGCCCGATAATGGCCATTTTGCTGCTCAATCAAAGGATAATAACGTAACAATTAATGTGACCGGCGGTTATGTAGATGAAATCCGTGCAGCTAATAACAATAATCCGACGAATGCCATCCGCGATTATGTTGTAGCTAACGGCACGGATACGCGTCCTTATGCCCTTGGCGGAAATGTCAAGATTGTCGTTGATGGCGGATCCGTGGGTACATCAGCGGATGACGATGCCATTATTACGGTTGGTTCCTGCCACTCTGTTAATGGTAATGTAGAGATTGAAGTAAAGAGCGGCGAGGTCATTGGTTCCATTACCGCCGGTGGGCGCAACACATACTCGACAATAGGTGGAGAAACGTCTGTAACCATTAGCGGTGGCAAAGTTGACGGAAATATCTACGCAGGTGGTTCGATAGACAGTAAAAAATACGCATCAGATAATCCTCCAGCTCCGGTTGTGAAGGGCAGTACAAGCGTAAAAATGACCGGCGGTGAAGTGACCGGTGATATCTATGGTGCCGGTATAGGTGATACCGTGGAAGGTTCCACCAAGATTGAGCTTACGGGCGGTACCGTGGGCGGCAACGTATACGGTGCCGGTGAAGGCAGCGTGGTGGAAAAAGACGTGGTGGTGACCATTGATGGCGCAGATATCAAAGGTGATGTATACGCCGCCGGCGAGAACAGCACGGTGAAGGGCAACTCCACGGTAGAGCTGCTGAGCGGCAACGTGGGTGGTGTACTCTCTGCCTTGGGTGTGAACTCCACGGTAGAGGGCGAGACCGGTGCCGTCATCTTGATTGGCTCGGCAGAGCAGGCATACGTGGGCAGCGTGGGCAGCATTGAGGGCTTTGACCAGATGGTGGTATCCGAAGGCTCCCAGGTGAACATGACCAACGCCAACCTGTTCGACACGTTGGAGCACACCT
>Ga0233362_1000190_pt1 | contig 11774 bp, 9 predicted proteins | sample ElkDunMinimDraft_22_FD_180674 | JGI IMG/M metagenome (GOLD analysis project Ga0233362, IMG submission 180674) | Fecal eukaryotic communites from dung pellets of Tule Elk in California, USA - Elk Dung C1 | ecosystem: Host-associated > Mammals > Digestive system > Large intestine > Fecal | place... | reverse complement strand
AAGTAATCTTGCCGTCTTTGATGGTTACCTCACCTGGATAAATGTCTTTGGCAAGTACATCAACTACATTTCCTGTTAGCACTTTTTCAGAAGTGCAATTCGTGTTTTCGCAAGACATCAAGGTGAATGTCATTGCCAATAGGCACAATGCCAAACATAGGAACTTTTTCATGATAATACGTGTTTAGGATGTCACTATTATAATAATGCTATAGAAACCTTCTGTTTTGAAAGGATTTGTGCGGAAGATATGCAGAAAATATTTAGCATATTTTTCTTCTCTCAGGAGAAAAAAGCAACCACTTCAATTAGTTTGAATAATTGAGATGATTGCTTTTTTGAATGATTTTAATATGTTTTTGTATTAGAGTGATACTATTTCTTTGGATATGCCCATTCTCCAATTACAACCAAGTTTCCAGCTTTGTCATAGCGTCTTGCGGAATATACGAATGTATAGTTTTCGGATACGACTTTAGCAAGTTCTTCGTAAGAAAGTTTTGCAGCAGCTTCATTAAATAGTTGTGCTGCTTTAGCATCACAATCTTTTTCGTTACTTCCTTCTGTAACTACTGCTCCATAAGGAACTTTTTTCTCTACCTTTAGATAATTTTCGACGGCTGCTAAATCCGATAGGGTTCCAGAATTTTCGCTGATTCCAAAGGAATAAGCTTGTTGCATTGTAATAGTTTCCTCGCAGGATGTTAATCCTAATGCCATTGATACGCAGCAGCACACAACTGCCAAATTGAAAATTTTTTTCATTTGTTTTTAATAATTTGATGAGTTATAAACAACACTATTGTTGTTTTGATTAAATTTATGAATTCGTAGTTGAATATTATCTCTTAGTTGTTCGCTGTAAAGCCAAGGCTCAATTCCGTGATAATCACCAACATTCAAGATGTTTAAAATATTAGGAAGATAGCTACCGTCAAAGCCATCCAGTTGTAAAACATTATACTCTGTCGAAAGAGTCACTATAATTGTATCATGCAAAGTTGCTGGTGTTGAATCTGTGCGCCAATTGACAGGATTGATGCACATAACATTAGGAGAACTAACGACAGGTTTGATGTGGTTTACATCTGATACAGAATTATAACAGATCGTTACACCAATGTCAGTTGAATCCTTTGCTCCAATGATCCATGGTGCTACCAGCGTATCGGCAGGTGTAATTTTATAACCCAATACATATGCAGCTACCATTCGCTGACGAACATCTTCGGATAATATTTTCATAAGTTCCACGACTGATTTGCCACCTTGACTAAACCCAGCAAGTACAAATGGACGCTGATTATTATAATGATTCAAATAATGTTGGAATGCATTTTGAATATCAACGAAAGATACGGCATGATATCGTCTGTTGATTGTGTCCTCATTCAGCGTAGCCCATGTATCAAGAGTAATATGACGATAGTATGGAGAATAGAAGTTATTGTTTTCTGCCATATAACCAGCTATTTTCAATATTTCTATTTTCATATTATTACGATGTACGATATTGTAAGGGTCTGCATAATGAGATACAACTCCATCTTCATTGTACCAATCATATTCCCACGTAGATGGAATATAGAACACATCAGCACCTGCACTATGGGCATTCTGTTCAATATACCACATCATCGTATCCTCGTAATTAGGAGTTTGCGGTATATATATTGCTTGAGGCAATCTTTCATTTCGGCATCCTATGAATAAACTAATCCATAAGAGAGCACTAACTTGTATTAGATTCCTCATTTCTTAGAAGTTATACGCAATTCCTACACCGTTGTTGCTTGTTTGTAAACTCCAATACGCATAAGCATCTTTTTTCTGCATCACATTATATGTATTGACGCTATTATGCATGCGACGATAACCCACACATAAAGATGGTATACCTACCAACCATGTAGCACATGTACCCGAAACCAAAAATGATATTCCTGTTGTATGCATTATAGAACCATCACCATTCTTTGGATTAAGAACAAGTAAAATAGCACCAAATGTAGTTAATCCCATTCCACATCCAAACACAGCCCATCCAGTTTGAGAAAGTTTATATCCACTTAAAAATTCTTGATATGCTGGCAGACAGTTACTATGTAAGAAACTCATATACTCAGTTTGATTCATTGTCACATCTCCAAGCATGTAATGACAATGATGACGCTGCAATAGATTAGAATCTGCGTTGACATTTTGAGCATTAGTACCAACAAACGTCAAAACACATAACATCAGAAATAAAAAAACTCTTTTCATAATATTATCCCTAAATACGTGTCGGGCACAACTTTTAAAAATATTATTAATTTGATTTATACTATATCATGCACTTCATTGAATCCCTAAGAATATTGGCAATGGAGTCATTCTTATGGATCTAAAATTGTATTAGAATTTAAGTCCAAACACTCCATTGGGTGTAAATATACAATAAAGCGTGGAACTCGTCCTTGCCAGTTCCACACTTTGAGGCTCTCGCATTGCCTTGTACATTAGAACCGACAACGCGAAGCCCACGCCGAATATAAATACTCTCTGTGCTATTTTACAATTAATTACATGGTACGCGTATGCGCATACGCACATGCGCGGGAAATGTACCAACACTAAATAAGCACATGAGGGATAGATTTATACCCCGTAGGACATCTACCGTTGCTAAGTCCTGAATGTACTGAAATTTGCGAGATTTCAAAGTGTCAGAACAGAGCGCTAATAAACGCCTTTTATTTATGTCTGCTCCCCTCGCCGATGATGTGCAGACATCCCTCGGCGCAGGTTCACGCTGCAAAGGTAGTGAATTATTTTGAATTGAACAAGAAAAATCGCTTTTTGGGGTGATTTTTCTGGTGTAGGGTGTATAGGGTAAGGTAAAAAGTGTAAGGATTATTTTTAAAGATATAAGTCAATGGTTTCAGGAAAGGAGTCAACCTTTTTAGGAATGAAGTCAACTCTTTCAGATGGCAATCTTAATAAAACGCACCTTTTGCATTTCGGAGTTCTTTCGATGTTCCTTGGTTCTTCTTTGGTTTCTCCTTGGTCTTTTACCCGAGATTAAAAAGGAGAGGAAATGGGAATGGAATCTTAACAAAAGTACTTTTTTTAAAAAAGTACCCGAATACTATTCGGGAGTAATGGACAAAGAAAAGCAAAAAGAGAGCATTTCGGTAGGTAACGCCCTCTTTGAGGGTGTAGGATGGCGTGTCGCTTATTGTGCACCGCGAGGAGGCTACTGGTTCAATGAGAAAGGGTTTGGCACGGGATTTGACATTTGACAATTAACAGTTAACAGTTAACTACAACTCGCCTACATTGTAAGGGGAGGGATTGAAGATATTAAACCAAAAAACGTAAAACTATGAAAGGAAAAATCGTAGTCATCGCTCTGATGACATGGGCAATGGCGTTGCCCGAAGCAAAAGCGTGTACAGGTATCACACTGCACACACAAAGTAATCAACCTATTACAGCACGCACCATTGAATGGGCTGCCACTCCATTAAACACGATGCTTGTAGTCATGCCACGAGGGCAGAAACAAGTGTCCTTCCTGCCTGACGGCACCAAAGAAGGTAAACAATTCGTGGCGAACTACGGCTATGTAGGTATAGCCGTGGAAGATAATGCCTTTGTGATGGAAGGTATCAACGAAGCAGGACTGGGAGCTGGCTTGTTCTATTTTCCTGATTATGGCGAATATATGCCATACAAGGAAGAAGATAAGTCGCTGACAGTGAGTGATATGCAGTTTGTGGCATGGGTGCTGAGCACATGTGCTACGATAGACGAGATGGTGGCGCTGTTGCCTACTATTCGAGTGGTGGGTACCGACCCTCGTGCCTCTACCGTACACTGGCGCGTCACCGAGCCATCGGGTAGGCAAGTGGTGGTGGAGATAGTGAATCAAGAGGTGAAAGTGCACGAGAATCCGCTGGGTGTATTGACCAACTCGCCTTCGTTTGATTGGCATATCACCAACCTAAATAATTACGTGAACCTGATGGCAGGTGCCGTGAAGGAACGTGAGATAGGTGCACTGACGTTGAAGGCCTTTAGCGGAGGCACTGGATTGCATGGAATGCCTGGCGATATGACCTCTCCGAGCAGGTTTGTGCGTGCTGCTATCTTCCAAAGCACTGCACCACGATTGGAAACATCAGAAGAGACGGTGGTACAGGCGTTTCACCTAATGAATAATTTTGATATTCCTGTGGGGGTGCAGTTTAGTGACCCTGATTTGGCGCCCGACATGCCTAGTGCCACGCAAGTGACGATAGTGAGTGATCTGCAGAATCAGCGTTTGTACTATCGCACGATGTATAATAGTAATATAAGGTGTGTGGATATAAAGAAGATTGATTTTAAGCGTGCGGACTTTATGTTGCAGGGATTAGACTCTAGTCGGGAGCAGCCGATGGAGGAGGTGGGGCTTTAGGACGCTTCGCTTTAGGACGCTCGCTGCGCGAGCTATAGGTTACAGGCGGGAAGGAATAGAAACCCCTCAGTCGCTGCGCGACAGCTCCCCTATAAACAAGGGAGCAGAAAGAGGGGAAAAGAAAAAAAAGAGTTGCCGGGTGGGCAACTCTTTTTGATTATTGGAATGTCGGACTAGTAGGACGTGTCAGACAGGTCAGACTAGTCAGACGGATAGGACGATTACTCCTCTACCGCAGCTTGAGCAGCAGCCAAACGTGCGATTGGCACACGGAATGGAGAGCAAGATGCGTAGTTCATACCTACCTTAGCGCAGAATTTAACAGATGAAGGCTCACCACCGTGCTCACCGCAGATACCAGTACGCAATCCTGGACGAACGGCGCGACCTTTCTCTACAGCCATTTGGATGAGTTGACCAACACCATTTTGATCCAACACTTGGAATGGATCTACCTTCAAGATCTTTTGCTCGAGATATACTGGCAAGAAGCTTGCAATATCGTCACGGCTATAACCGAAGGTCATTTGTGTCAAGTCGTTGGTACCGAATGAGAAGTATTGAGCCTCAGTAGCAATACGATCAGCTGTCAACGCAGCACGTGGGATCTCGATCATTGTACCAATCTCGAACTCTACCTCTACGCCGTACTCAGCGAATACCTCTTTAGCCACTTTCTCGATGATCTCCTTTTGTTGGTGGAACTCATAGAGGATACCAATCAGCGGAACCATGATCTCTGGCATTGGGTTCTTGCCCTCGAGTTTCAACTCGCAAGCAGCGCTCAAGATAGCGCGAGTTTGCATAGCGGTGATCTCTGGGAAGGTGATACCAAGACGGCAACCACGGTGACCGAGCATTGGGTTGTTCTCTGCGAGAGAGTCAACACGTTGCTTGATCTCTTGTACGCTTACGCCCATCTCTTGAGCCATAGTCTCTTGACCAGCAGCATCATGTGGTACGAACTCGTGCAATGGAGGATCGAGGAGACGGATATTTACTGGATAGCCATCCATAGCCTCAAGGATACCCTTGAAGTCAGCCTTTTGGTATGGCAACAACTTAGCCAATGCTTTCTCACGACCCTCAGCGTCCTTAGAAAGGATCATCTCGCGCATAGCCACGATCTTCTTATCCTCGAAGAACATGTGCTCTGTACGGGTCAAACCAATACCCTTAGCACCGAAGTCACGAGCCACTTGTGCATCGTGTGGAGTATCCGCATTGGTACGAACTTGGAGATGTGTATATTTGTCGCAGAGATCCATCAACTCTTTGAAGTCACCGCTCAACTCAGCAGCTTTGGTTGGGATTTGACCTGCATAAACTTGACCAGTAGAACCGTTCAATGAGATGTAATCGCCCTCTTTGTAGGTAACGCCCTCCACAGTCAAAGTCTTAGCCTTGTAGTCAACTACGATAGCGCCAGCACCAGAAACGCAGCACTTACCCATACCACGAGCAACCACAGCAGCGTGAGAGGTCATACCACCACGAGCAGTCAAGATACCCTCAGCAGCAGACATACCTGCCAAGTCCTCTGGGCTGGTCTCGATACGAACCATCACCACTTTGTGACCGTCCTTAGCCCACTCTTGAGCGTCATCTGCGTGGAATACGATTTGACCACAAGCAGCACCTGGACTAGCTGGCAAACCTTGAGTGATAACCTTAGCAGCCTTCAATGCCTTAGAATCGAATACAGGGTGGAGAAGCTCGTCGAGCTTTTGTGGCTCGCAACGCTTGATAGCGGTCTTCTCGTCGATAAGACCCTCTTTCACGAGGTCCATAGCGATTTTCACCATCGCAGTACCGGTACGCTTACCGTTACGTGTTTGGAGGAACCAGAGTTTACCCTCTTGTACGGTGAACTCCATATCTTGCATATCGCGGTAGTGGTTCTCAAGCTTGGTTTGGATAGCGTCGAGCTCTTTGTAGATCTCTGGCATAGCCTCTTCCATAGAAGGATACTTGCTAGCACGCTCTTCCTCGCTGATACCTTGGAGCGCAGCCCAACGGCGGCTACCCTCGAGAGTGATTTGTTGTGGAGTACGGATACCTGCTACCACGTCCTCACCTTGTGCGTTAACGAGGTACTCACCATTGAAGAGGTTCTCACCTGTCGCAGCATCACGGCTGAAGCATACACCCGTAGCAGATGTCTCGCCCATGTTACCGAATACCATAGATTGAACGGTTACGGCTGTTCCCCACTCATCTGGAATTCCTTCCATCTTACGGTAAAGGATAGCACGCTCGTTCATCCAAGAGCGGAACACAGCGCAGATAGCGCCCCAGAGTTGCTCTACTGGGTTAGTTGGGAAGTCGTGACCGGTTTGATCCTTGATAGCTGTCTTGAAGCGAGCTACGAGGAGCTTCAACTCATCAACAGTCAAGTCCTTATCCAACTTCACGCCACGGATCTCTTTCACCTCTTCGATGATAGCCTCGAATGGGTCCATATCCTCTTTGTTCACTGGCTTCATACCGAGCACCACGTCACCGTACATCTGTACGAAACGGCGGTAGCTATCATATACAAAGTGTGGGTTACCAGTCTTCTCTACGAGACCTGCAGCTACCTCGTCGTTCAAACCAAGGTTGAGGATGGTATCCATCATACCTGGCATTGAAGCGCGAGCACCAGAACGAACACTCACGAGGAGTGGGTTCTTAGGATCACCAAAAGTATTATTCATCAAGCTCTCAATGTGAGCTACAGCAGCTTTAACCTCTTTGTCAAGGATCTCAACGATCTTCTCTTGACCTACTTCGTAGTACTCATTGCAAACATCTGTGATGATAGTGAAACCTGGAGGTACTGGAACGCCCACGAGGTTCATCTCAGACAAGTTTGCGCCCTTACCGCCCAATGTCTCTCGCATTGATGCGTTACCTTCAGCCTTACCGTTACCGAAGGTGTAAACACGTTTCTTGTTGTCCATTGTCTTAAAAAATCTTTAATTGTTTATATTATTTTAGTTATATGCAGTAATTTTGGTCGGATTTCATAATTCTAAATTCTTAATTTCCATACCAGCCGACAAAGGTACTGCTTTTTTTTGACATATGCAAACTTTTGGGACTATATTCTGAAAATTCGTTCGATTTTTAGATTAAGACAAAAAAAACGGCACTTGCGTGCCACGTTGAATGTTTACCCTTCGGATCAAAAATGTCTCTTTATTGGGTATATAATACGTTTACCCTTCATCCCGAAGATATCCCGAAGATGCCCCGAAGATAGCTCATACATGATCAGTTGAATAAATTTTACTCCACCACCACCGCAGTACCAGAGATGGAAACCAGCAGCATAGAGCCATTAGCGCCGACGGTTTCGTAGCCATACGATACACCAACGATGGCGTTGGCACCCATCGCACGGGCGCGTTGCTCCATCTCGCGTTGCGCCTGTTCGCGGCCATCAATCATCGCTTTCTCGTATGTATTGCTACGACCACCTATAAAATCACGAACTGATGCAAACAAGTCTTTCACAAAGTTCAAACCAAAAATAACTTCGCCTGAAACAAGGCCTTTGTATTCACGGATCTCATGACCCTGAATAGATTGTGTAGTAGTAATGATCATAATGCTCAAATTTTATTTTACCTTGCAAAGGTACAACTTATTTCTGAGATTTGCAAAGTATTTGGTATTTTTTTTTGAGAGTGCTTAACATGATGTGTATCCAGTTGAAATTTGCTGGCGATTAACAAAAAATCTGTAAGTAATTGAGAGATAGATATATTTGTTGTTTTAATACTCTGTAGGTATCCAGCAGTGGCAGCTAATTATAAAACTCGTCCGCGCACGTACGGGAGACGTAAGTATGAAAACAGCTGGATATGCTGGATACTGTGGCAACCGCTCAGTCAACTTCTCCACATCCTCTTCCGTTAGGTCTTGCCATCGCCAATGCCTTTCTTCCTGCTTCCATCATCAGCCCTCGCACTTCAAGGTCGGCACAGCGTTGTTTATTGAGTTCCGTCCAATGGCTGCATTTGCGTCGTGGCGACAAGCGTTGCGCCAATCTGCCATCGGGAAGACGCTTCAAGGTGGAGTCTATCCAGCCAAAACACAATGCCTCCTCCACCACATCGATATATGGCAAACAATCGCCACACTCCGCAGGGCGTTTTACGCGGTACATGGCTATCCAACATTCCTTATCGGTAGTGGCATGCTGCTCAAACCATTCACGCAACTGCGCACGATGGCTAAACTCGAGAAGGTTGGTAATTTCCATCTTTTATCTCCTCTTTGACCACGAACGTCCGCTGGAGGTGCTGTAGTAGAGGCCTTTGGAGGTTTGGGCAAGTAGTTCCCTGCCTCCATCCATCAGACACTGAAATTCACCGCAGGTGCTACTCGTGTATCTCGACGACCAACTGCGTCCCTGCGAGGTGGAGTAGTATATGCCTTTGCTCGTAACTGCCAGCAGCTCATTACCATAGGGCAAGAGGTCAATAAACTCGCCGCAGGAACTACTGGTATATCTTGAGGACCAGCTGCGACCTTGTGAAGTGGAATACTCAATGGCGTTTTTGGCAGAGTTGATACGAATCATCTCACTGCCCAACATGATCATTTGTGGCATAATCGGATGTGTTGAAATAATGCTGCAAAGGTACAACAAAATTTGCGTATTTGCAAATGTTGAGTAGAAAAAGTTTTCAGAGTGTTAAAGGTTCTAAGGGTAATTTAACATAATAGCAACCTCAAAAATTATGCACTTGTCTGAAAAAATTCAATACAAGATATAGCCGATTTATGTGGTGTATCAAATAATAGTGAAACGTGGTATGCATGAAAAATGATAAGACATTCTAACATGTGAATATAGAATTTCAAATTAAAAATTACAAATGACAAATAAAAATATGAGCAGATTTGTTGCATATGTCAAAAAAAAATAGTATCTTTGCAGCGGATTTTTGTGTATTTTGCACAAAATAAGGATATTTTGATAGTCTAAAGTGTTGGTGGTGTGTGGGTTGCGATAGGTGACTGTCATGAAGCGATAACTATTATGAAGAAAAAAACTTATTTGGATAATCAGGGAAATGCATTGCCATATCCTTGGCTGATTAACACGGCACTATGTTTGGTGGGCGGTTCGCAACGCCTACGTTTGAACTATTGGTGCAGGCATCCTAAGCAGGCAGCAGAGCAGACACTACGCGATATATTGACCATATCACGCGATACGGTATATGGCAAGGAGCATCATTTTGATCGTATCTTGACGGCTACAAGTACGGAGGATTTCTTCCGATTATATCGTCAGTATGTGCCTGTAAATGATAGCTTTGAGCCGCTTCGCCCTTATGTGGAGCGCCATAAGCAGGGCGAAGAGAATGTCCTGTTTCCTGGTAAGCCAGATATGTATGCAACCACCTCAGGTACAACTTCTGAGCCGAAGTGGATTCCGATGACGCATAAGTATTTGAAGGATGTGTATGGCAAGATGACGCATGTGTGGATATGGAACTTTATTTGCCATCGCAGCCGCATCTTTGGCGGGCATCTGTTTACCACGGTAGGTAAGGAATTGGAGGGTTATGCTCCTGATGGTACGGTGTTTGGTTCGGTGAGTGGTGTGCTGGTGCGTGATGTGCCAAAGATTATTAAGAAGCATTATACAGCACCTGCATGTGTGATGTCGATTGACGACTACGCGGCGCGCAACTATACGTTGATGCGCTTGGCGATGCAGTATCGCGATGTGACCTTGTGGGCGACAGCAAATCCAAGTACGATACTGGAGTTGCTACGCACATTGAATGAGAATGTGGAGGAAATGATTGATGATATTGAGAAAGGTACGCTGAGTTGGAACTTTGATATTTCTGAGTATATCCGTGAGGAGTTGCATGCGTATATGTCGCCTCAACCAGAGCGTGCAGAGGAGTTGCGTCAGCTGCTGAAGGAGCATGGGAAATTAGAGCCCAAGCACTTCTGGCCATGGTTGCAACTACTTTCGACCTGGAAATGCGGTAATACGAAGATTTATATGGAGAAGTATATGGACCAATTCAATTGGGATAAAACCATGTACCAAGAGTTGGGCTATATCGCTACGGAATGTCGATTCGGCTTCTCGCTGGATGATACGAACGAGTCGGTGCTGTTCCCCCATTTCCACTACTATGAGTTTGTGGAAGAGAGCGAATTGGATAAGCCACACAAGCATTTCTTGCAGATCTATGAGCTGGAGAAGGGCAAACGCTATTGTGCGTATGTGACGACGTATTCGGGACTGTTCCGCTATAATATGAACGACCTGGTGGAGGTAGGTGGTAGTTTCTACAAGACGCCGACCGTGCATATGGTGTCGAAGGTGAATGGTATTGTGTCGATGACGGGTGAAAAACTGTATGAGCCACAATTTATTGACGCGGTGCATAAGGCAGAGGAATTGATGGACATTAAGACCAAGTTCTTTGTTGGATTTGCGGACGTTCGTGAGTCGAAATACCATTTCTACTATGAGTTTGTGGACGAGGAAATCGATCAACAAATAGCGGATGAATTTACGAAGGTAGTAGATCGTAAGTTGCAGGAAATCAACAATGAATACGAGTCAAAGCGTGCATCTTTCCGTCTGAAAGAGCCACAAGCGCATATCTTGTTGAGCAATGCATATTCGCGTTTTAAGAAGGCTATGTTGAGCGATGGGTTCCGTGATGGACAATTCAAGTTTAACCTGCTGATGCAAGACGATATGCGCCGTCGCAAATTCGATCAGATAGAGCGTCAAGATAGCTTGTCGGATATCATTATGGAACTGGCGGACAATATTGATACACGCATTAAAGGACGTCAGAAAGCGCGTGCGCAGCGTCGTACAGAGCGTGCAACAAAACGCACGAAAAAGGAATGAGAAAAATCGTTCCATATTTGTCGGTAGTTTTTGCTATGCTCTGTTGGGCTGGGGCAGGGATTGCAGTCAAAGAGGCGTTGGTGGTGTTTAGTCCGCTGACGCTCATTGTGTTACGATTTACAATAGCCATTGTATTGATGCTGCTTGTAGGACTGCTGTTTCGTAGGAATGAAGTGCTGGGATTGCAGCGGGTGGAGAAGCGGGATATTCCGCTGTTTGTGCTAGGTGGATTGTTTCAGCCGTTCTTGTATTTTATTTTCGAGACATATACCTATCAAAGTTTTGCATCGCCCACGATTGCAGAGGCGATGCTGAGTACGCAGCCGATTATGGCACCGATTCTTGCGTTTATCATCTTGCGCGAAAAAGTGACCCGCAATAATGTGGTGGGTATTCTGCTATCTACAGTGGGTATGCTGTTGCTGCTGTTGGTGGGGGCAA
>Ga0233362_1000188_pt1 | contig 11939 bp, 12 predicted proteins | sample ElkDunMinimDraft_22_FD_180674 | JGI IMG/M metagenome (GOLD analysis project Ga0233362, IMG submission 180674) | Fecal eukaryotic communites from dung pellets of Tule Elk in California, USA - Elk Dung C1 | ecosystem: Host-associated > Mammals > Digestive system > Large intestine > Fecal | place... | reverse complement strand
CGGCAGCGATGACCCCGCCGAGCGCCAGAAAAAACTCTCCGGGCGCTGTGCTACCTGCAAGCATTTCCACCTGTGCGGCGGCGGCTTCCGCACACGCGCAGCCTTCGCCAACGGCCATTGGTATGGCTCGGATCCCGGCTGCTACCTTACGGATGAAGAAATCCACACCGAACTGCCCGATTCGCTCTCATAAAAATTCAAAAAAATCATCAAAAAAACCCTTTTATGCTTGCAAGAAGCACAGCAATGTGATATTTCTGATTTTGTCATGAAGCGCTTACTCCTTTCTACACTTCTTCTCGGGATGCTTGGCACAGTTTACGCCGACATCCAGGCACCGCCTGCTTCCGAATACACTGCAACCCGCAAGCTTGGCCGCGCCGTCAGCAACCTCCTTTTTGGTATTGAAGAGCTGCCCGTCACCATGATTCGCTGGAATGAGGCCGAAGGCAACAACGCCGGCTTCTCCGTGGGTATCGTGGAAGGCTTCACGCGTACCATCACCCGCATGGGCTACGGTTTCTACGAATTGGTCACTTTCTGGGCTCCCACCTACAAGTGCACCTATCGCCCCCCCTATCAGGGCAGCTGTGGCCGCAGCGGTCTTATCGAGTACAACACCTGGTCCGGTTTCTCTGAATTCCCTGAGGAACTCGGCTTCCAGAGCAAGTACGACTACTCCCGCACCAACTGGCGCTAAGCCTGCTTGGCAAAGGAAGTGATGAGCCCCGGGCTTCTATCTCCCTTTCTTATATTACGCTCCCCCTCTATCGGCGCACCTCTCACACGCCGACATGCTAGGAGTAACGCGAAAGAACCTGCTGCACTTGTGTAGCAGGTTCTTTCGTCCCCCCGCCCACACATGCAATACCTTCCCCAATCCTTACGGCGAGCCGAGCGAGCCCTCCCCGAAGAAGAAGCCCGCGAGCTAATGGCTCACGGAATATACGGAGTCCTTTCCCTATGCGCCCCAGATGGCGCAGCCTATGGCATTCCCCTGCATTTTGCTTGGGATGGCGGGGATAAATTGTACTTTCATGCGGCCATGGAGGGCAAAAAGCTTGATTGCCTACAGCACGAGCCCAAGGTATCATTTTGCATTGTCGGAGAATGCGCTGTGCAAGCACCGCACTTCTCCACCACCTACCGGAGCGTGATACTGGAAGGAGAAGCCGGCCTCGTAGAGCCCCCGGAGGAAAAGAAAATGGCTCTGCATTTACTCTTAGCAAAGTACACCCCCGGTGAAATGAAAGCCGGGTTGCAATATGCCGAGCGAGCCCTGCACAAAACGCAGATTATCCGCCTCACCATCAACTCTTGGTGTGGCAAGCACGGCTTCAAGACTCCCTAATCTTCTTCATACCGGCCTTATAACCTTGACAATCGGTGCAAAAAGAAGCAGAATAGGCGCACATGATTCTTCCCATCACACAATACGGCAATCCGGTACTGCGTGCAGTTAGCTCCCCCGTGGAAACTGTAGATGATGAACTGCGCGAATTGGTGGCTAACATGCTTGAAACCATGTATGAAGCCAATGGAATCGGCCTTGCCGCGCCGCAAGTGGGGCGCAATATCCGCTTGGTCGTCATTGATATTCCCGAAGACGAAGAGGAAGACACAGAACCGGCCATGGCCACTATCAACGGCGAGCTCCGCCCGGTGCGAAGCATCATGCCCCTCGTCTTCATCAACCCCACCATCGAGCCATACGGCAAGCAGTATCTCTGCACAGAAGGCTGCCTGAGCGTGCACAACATCCGCGCCAATGTCTCCCGCCCGGATCATGTGCGTGCTACCCTGCCCCAATTGGATGGTAGCGTGCTGGAAGTTGATTGCGGTGGCCTGCTGGCGCGTTGTTTGCAGCATGAATGCGACCACTTGGAGGGCTTCCTCTTCACCGACCGCGTCTCCTCTGCGGCAAAAATTACCCTCACCAAGAAGCTCAAGAAGCTCGCCGAACGCTACTGAGCCACGCCGCTTGCAACATACAAGCATAGACCGTACGGCGCGGTACTTTCACCCGCACGCCCTCCGGGTTGCTCTCTATGAGCCGGAGGGTACGCAACCCTATAAGCGCCGGCAACATGCTGGCAAAACGTAGACGGAAACTCCGCAAGCGTGTGCTGTAATCCACCCCGTCCTGCAAATATCGCGATGCACGCTTAAGCCAAGCTGCGCGGGGGGAGCACAAATAATGGCGACCGCGAGCGGCGTCCTCGGCATAATCTCGCAGAATGTTGACCAGCTGCAACCCGCAACCATAGCGAATACCTGCTTCCTTCATCACTTGCTTGCGAGAGGGCTCACAAAACGCTTCACCCATTGTTTCCAAGCCCAACTCCGTCCAAAATTCTCCCACGCAACCGGCCACTTGGTAAGTATAGCGGTGCGTTTGCTCATCAGACATCACGCCGGATTGCCCGCGGAAGTAGCACAAATCCCAGAGTTGCCCCTCCACGATGGTGGCCAGCACTTGGCGAATGAGCCGCGCCTGCCCCGCGGGCAGTGCACGCAAAATGCACAGGCATTCACCAAAACGGCACAGCAACACCCTCTCCGCCGGATTGCTTTGCGAATCTGCCAAAGCGCCGCCCAAATCATGCAACAATTCGCTTTCCTCCTCGCGTGATAACTCCCCCGCCACCGCTTGTCCCATGCGGCGAAGCGTTTGTTCCCGTGCTTCACTATCGGCAGAAGAGGTATCTGCCACACTATCTGTAGCACGCGCCAATAGATACCCCAACGCCACCCCATCTTGCATCGCACGCGGTAGCCAGCGAATCGTCAGAAAAAACGACCGCGACACCGCTTGGAGCAACGGGCCGGTCAACGGCTCTCCCCCGTGCATGCATGCCTTGCTCATTTGTTCAGCACCTCCCGCAAGGCCGCAAGGCAGCGCTCATTTTCCGCTTGGTTGCCCACGGTGATACGCACGTATTCCGGCAAGCCATATCCACCCATGGGACGCAAAATCACGCCACGGGCCAGCATGTTATCGTACACGGCCTTGCCGTTTCCCACCTTCACCAAGATGAAATTACCATGGCTGGGAATGTAGGGGATACCCCATGCCTGAAATGCGGTGTAGTACTGCTCTCGCCCGGCTCTGACCATCTCCACCGAGCGGGCAAGATGCCCGGCATCATCCATCGCAGCACAGGCGGCCACTTGCGCCATCAGGTTCACGTTGAAGGGAGAACGCGCTTTATTAATCAAATCTGCTATTTCCGGCGTTGTCACCGCATAACCCACGCGCGCCCCGGCCAAGCCGTATGCCTTGGAGAAGGTGCGCAGAGCAACCACGTTGCGCCCTTCTCGCACGTATTTGAGGCAATCTGTTGCCTCCCCTGCAAACTCGATATAAGCCTCATCAAATGCCACAATGACATGCTCCGGCACGGCGGCCATAAAAGCATCCATTTCCGCCTGCCCCACCATGGTACCCACGGGATTGGTGGGATTGGTGATGAACACCAAGCGGGTCTGCGGCGTAATGGCTGCCAACATTCCCTGCAAATCATGGCTCCAATCCGCCTTGTTGGGCACTTCTACATACTTGGCATCAAATAGCTTGCACATCAATGAATACATGGCAAAGCTGTATTGCGCCGCCACCAGCTCCAGCCCCGGGCGCAAGCAAGCATGGCACAGCAATTCTATGAGCTCGCTGCTGCCATTGCCCACCGCCGTCTGGCAGAAATCAACCCCATGCCTCGCGGCAATCTTACTGCGCAGTTCGAATGATGCGCCATCCGGGTAAATGTGCATACCGGCTGCCGCTTCCTGCATGGCACGCACAGCCATGGGCGAAGGGCCTTGAGAATTCTCGTTGGAGGCCAGCTTGACAATTTGCGCCGGGTCCAACCCTAATTCGCGAGCGGTTTCGCTGATAGGTTTTCCGGGTTGGTAGGCCACCAATTCCTGCACATTGCGGTTGATGTAGGGAGAAATACTCATAGACGTACGTTTTGGGCATTATATACCCGTCATATTAAAACTCAAGCCTTGATTTGCCACAGTTTGGTGTTTAGAATGCCATGCATGAAAAGGTGGATTTTGGTATTTTCCTTTATTCTGATTTTAATCGTTCTGGGGGGCGGGTTCTTTGCGTTGCGCCCGGCCTTATCTGCCGATGTCATGACAGATGTATCCGACCTCGAAAAATCAACTCTGAATCCCACGGATGAACGTGAGAAATCCGGGCTGCTTTCCTTCACCTACCATTGGGATTTAACGACCCCGCCCAATCATACGCTCCTGATGAGCAATGAATCCCCGGATATTTTTCTCGATTTGCAACCTGCAGTCTGGCAAATCTCCTGCTACCAAGAAAACGGCCAATACAAACTGCGCAGCATCCCACCCACCCTGCATGCAAAAAATGCCACTTGCCAAGTGCGCTCTCGCTTCCTGGCCGAGTTCGGGACCAATTACAAACAACACCACCCCGATGGCACCGTACACCCCGTGCGTTCCATCAAACTGATATGCGAGCTGTGGATTTACCGACCCTTCTTCCAAAAACCGCAACAAGCATTCGCCATGCAAGAAATCAGGCTGGACCTCATAGATGGCACGGCAGATGTCTATCCCCCCATTTCTTACCTCTTCTCCGCACGGGGCATGAAACACCGCATCGAATCCGGAACACTGGATGCCAACCTCCCCAGACGCCATTGCGGCACCGAGCGTGAACAACTTTTTTCCCGCATGCTTTTCACCCTCGCCTCCATCAATTCCAAGCTCTTTGCAGAAGTGTGCACAAAAGACCTCCTCAAAAAATCAGAAGAGCTATTGGCACTTCAATCCGCACCGGATGCACCGTGGCCGGATTGCTGGGGAGATGATGCGCCCTTGGCCCAAAAAACGGCTCGCCGCCTCGTCCCCACGCTCATGCGCCTGCAAGAACATGCTTGCTACAAACACCAACCCCTCGCGGATTTCATCAACAGCGATACCTTCAGTCGTATCTTCGGAGAGAGCTTCGCTGCCACACCCCTCTCCGATATGCCCCCTATCATCTTTGAAAGGGTCAATGAAGAAAAAATTGAAAAAAATGAAAAATAAGTGAAAGATTCTTTATAAGGCCACCGTATTCTTAGCAAAGACCGGGGTGAGAGCCGGTCTGAAACAGGAAACTGTTTTCATAGAGTAGGTGTAAGTAAAATGACCGGAAATCACATGATTTCCGGTCGTTTTTCTTGGGGGTGAAAGCCCAAATGCTACCCGCTTATCATTGCGCCTCGCTCACGCTAGAGCGGGCAAACGGAAAAATTGCTTAGCATTGGCCGTAGTGCAAGCGGCCACTTCCTCGGGAGCACATGAGCGCAGCTGCGCTATCTTTTCTACCACATAGCGCGTGCGCCCGGGGATATTCACCATGCCGCGGTATGGTTCGGGGGATAGGAAGGGGGCATCTGTCTCCACCATGAAACGCTCTGCCGGGCACCAAGCCGCTACGGCCTGCACATTCTCTGTTTTCTTGAATGTCAGAAGCCCGGTGAATGAAATCAAGCCATCCAACTCACTGAATATGGCTTCGGCCTGCTGTTGGCTGCCGATAAAGCAATGAAACACCGGGCGCACTTTCGGGAAATTGCGTGCAATGGCAAACGCATCATCAAAACAAGCCGTACCGGCGTTCGCCTTGTCGCGCGTGTGCAACGATATGTTGAGCCCCAACTCCTCAGCCAAGGAAAAATGCATCTCCAGCAGGTGGCGCTGGCGGGCATAGTATGCCTCCAGCGCCCACCCCTCGGGCGGGTCCCAAAAGTAATCCAGCCCCGTTTCACCAATGGCTGCCTGTGGGTGGCGGCGGCACATTTCTGCCATGCGGGCAAAATCCTCATCGCTTACCTCCGCGCAGTCGGAGGGATGCACGGCCAAGCAAGGGCTCACAAAATCCGGCCAGCGGGCGGCAAGCTCCAGCGTTCCTTCCCAATCATGCGGACCAGTTCCCTGCGAAATGCAATGCCCCACCCCCAGCGCAATGGAATTGCGCCGCACCTCCTCCATGTCGCCATACTTGGGCGACACGAGGTGGCAGTGTGTATCTATAATCATGGCGGATGCTTCGCGCAGCTTTATTCTGCCCAAGTCAACACCACCTTGCCGGATTTGCCGGAGTTCATCACCTCAAAGCCATCACGGAAATCCGTATAGTGCATGCGGTGCGTGATGATGGGGGATACATCCAACCCGGAACGCAACATGGCATCCATCTTCTGCCAGGTACCAAACATTTCGCGGCCATAAATACCCTTCATCTTGAGTCCCTTCCATACAAAGGTATTCCAATCAATGCCGGAGCCGCCGGGCTGGATACCCAGCAGGGAGATATTGGCACCATAGGCGGAGTGCTTGATGATATCCTTCAGGCATGCGGGGGCGCCGCTCATCTCCAAGCACACGCCGTAGCCTTCAGCAATCCCCAGCTCCGCACGGGCCGCATCAATGCTATCACCACTCAGCACATTCACCGTGCGGTCAGCGCCCATCACCTTGGCCAAGTTGAGCTTATAATCGCTCACGTCCGTAATCGTCACGCTCTTGGCGCCGGCTTTCTTGCACACGGCAGCGGCCATCGAACCAATCAAGCCGGCACCGGTAATCAACACATCTTCACCCACCAAGTCCCAAGAGAGTGCCGTATGAGTGGCGTTGCCCAAGGGGTCGAGGATGGAGGCAATCTCCATGGGCATATCCTTGTGAATGCGGATGACATTGTTCTGGGGGATAGAGAGGTACTCTGCAAAGCAGCCGGGGCGGTTGACCCCCACCCCCATCGTATTCGGGCAAAGGTGGAAAAGCCCCTTGCGGCAATTGTGGCAATGCCCGCACACAATGTGCCCCTCGCCGGACACCACTTCACCGGGCTTATACTCGGTCACAGCTGCGCCCACTGCTTCAATCACGCCGCAGAACTCGTGTCCCACGTGCATCCCCACAGGAATCGTCTGCTGCGCCCAGGCATCCCAATTCCAAATGTGCAAATCCGTACCGCAAATAGCCGTCTTGTAAATCTTAATCAGTACATCATTCGGCCCCACTTCAGGCATGGGTACATCCATCAGTTCGAGCCCTTTATCAGCCTTTGTCTTTACGAGCGCTTTCATGCGGGCTAGTGTACTCCTGCCCCCCGCTATTGGCAAGAGAATTCTCTAGCATAAAGGTACTATTTTGTGCCACTTTTTCACTCCCCCGAATATGTCACAATGACCTTTGCCACCGAAGGCAGGCGCAATGCCAATTCTTTGGTCAGGCAAGTAAGGCGAATGTGGCTATTGCGCACATTCAACTCCTCCTCCGGGGGGATGCTCACCACACATAAGCGTTGGTTGCCAGATTCATACAGAGCCACGCTGGTGGGTAACGGCGCCCCCATAAGCATCATCGTTTGGGTCACCTTTTCCTCCCATACTGCCGCATCGCCCAGCGGCTTATCATAATGCGGAACCTCTCGCAGTGCCGGCTCTATATGCACCACCACACGGCGTGCCCGCAACCGACGCTTCACCTCCGAGCGAAACGCCCGCACTGACACCTTCCAATCACTCAAAATGGCATCCGCCGGCAATTCTAAATCAGCAAAAATGACGGGGCCCTCCTCCGTACGAAGAATGGAAAGGCCATGCACACCAAATCGGTGCGTAAGGGCCGTTTGGCGCACAGCCATTTCAGGTGTGGATACGTCTATTTCAACCGGGTGCATGTGCACCATTGTTTCCGCGCCGGGCTGTACCTCTGCCACCAACTGCTCAATAGCATCCGCAATCTCGTGAGCTGTGTCCATGTGCATAGCTCGGGGCACACACACCACCATATCCACATACGCTTTGGCCCCAACCTCACGCACACGCAAATTGGCCACGGGGTATGCAGGCATGCGCTTGCTCATGGCATTGCGTATCACGCTTTCCGCTTCAGTGTCTGCCTTATCCATCAGATTATTGATGGTTTTGAGCCCCAAGTTACGGCAAATATTGAGAATAAGCACCGCCACCACCAAAGATGCCAACACGTCCGCACGCAACAGCAACCAATGCACCCAGCTCCCCTCTGCTGCCATATCGGCAAATGCTGCACCGGTAATACCCAGCAAAACAGCTGCGCTGCTCCAAATGTCCGACGCAAAATGTGCGGCATCTGCCTCCAAGGCTGCACTGCGCGTTTCTTTTGCCACGCGCCTCAGCATGGCAGAGCGATTCACATCCACCACCAAAGAAACAATCACCACCACAAACGCCCATACCGATGTCTCCACATGAAGAGCCGCCGTATCATCACTCAAAAGACGACTACACGCTTCATATATAACCCACAGAGCCGTAAGCAACAACAGAATCGTTTCGCCCAAGGCCATCAGGTTTTCCACTTTGCCATGGCCGTATGGATGCTCCTTGTCCGCCGGGCGTGCTGCCACCTTGACCGCATACAACGTGCCACCGGCTGCCAATAAATCCAATGCGCTGTGCAAAGCCTCGGAAAGCAAGCCCAAGGACCCCGTGAGCACACCCACCACAAATTTCATGGCAGTGAGCAGCGCACTCCATATCACGGATGAAAGCGCGGCTATCGATTTCTTCGTGTCGGCATCCATGCACCAAAGCTATCACCTGTTCCCCCAATTAGTCAAGCCAAACAGACCAACAGCGGTGTCAGCATTGCCCCGACGCGTGGGGGGATTAAAACTTTGGCATTTCTCGCAAAGCGGGAGCCTCATCGCTCGGCTGAGGCATATCCTGCACGGCGGGGGGGGCCGACGCAGGCTGCGAACCAGGCTGAATCACCGGTGCATCCTCACCTACGGGGGCAGCTTCGCCTATGCGCACACGGGGCCCACTCACGATATTTTCATTGAAATGAGCCGTCAACGCAGTCTGCAACTTCATATCGGGGTACCCCATGTAAAGAATGCGGCACCGCTCATCAACAAGCACCGCTGTGGGCAGCTGGCGCACACGGTAGGCCATACCACCGCGGTTGTCCGCAAGATCCATGTAGCAATGGGTGATACCCAGCTCCTGCAAGCGGGCGCTCCAGCTCTCCGTATCCTGGTGCACTGTAATGGGGCAAAATTCCAATCCGGGATACTGCCGCTTCAGGGAATCTCCCTTCGCCACCATACGGCTGCCTACCTCCTCATCCACCGACCAGAAGAACAGCAACATCGTCTTGCCGGGGATAGGGAAAGTATGCTCCTTGCCGCTCATATCGCGCACCTTCATTTGCGGCGGTACACTCCCCACGGAGAGATGGCGCATCACATATGCCAATTCCGTGGCGACTTCTGATACCGTGGCATTCCCGAACCGCGCCTTTTCCGGGGTAAGATTCAGTGCCTGCTTCAAAAAGAAAATGCGCTTACCACGCGCCACAGTCTCGCTACCCTCAGCCGCAGCAATCGTGGGGTTGGTGAGCATAATGCTCATGGCCAATGCGGCACACCCCCGGGCGGTAGCATCCTGATTGCGAGTGTAAGCTTTCTCCAAGATTCTGTATACGCGCACGCTGGGACTCTCCGACAATTTGGCACAAGCCTCCGCGATATGCGGGCTGTTGTAGTGGCGCTTGTCAATAGACTTCAAAAGCGCATCAGCATAAAACGAGAGTTGGCGGGGTTTCCCCTCGAACAAACGCGCAAGCTGATGCGGACGATTGATAAACCAAAACACCGCCGGCGCCGCCCAAGCATCCTCAAAAGCATAGGTAGCAACCTTGCGCATCTCGGCCTTGGCACCCTGCATGCGCTCCTCAGCACTAGGCTCCACCATCTCATCTCGCTCACCCGTTTTAGCGCTGATGCTCTTCCACAATGCGGCTGCCACATCTGCACCATCAGGCTCGGCAATGGCGGCACGCTGCTCATCCGTCTGAGCCACGCTGAGCGCCGCCTCGTACTCCGACAAACGCTGCTGCCAGCGATTCAATGCATCCTGCATTGCTGCTTGGTCTGCCACAGCGGGTGCCAGACTCATCAAAGCAGCCATCGCCACCATTGCCAGTGCCTTTTTCATAAGCAAAATGAGTGTGTTGGAAAGCTAGCTTATCTATCAAAACACGTGGTCATCGCCAAAGCCGTAGTTGGCCGCCACATAATCCACATCCTTATCACCGCGCCCGGAGCAGTTAGCCAAGATAGCACCTGTCCCCATCTCACGAGCCTTGCGCATAGCAAACGCCACAGCATGGGCACTCTCTAATGCAGGCACAATACCCTCGTAGCGAGAAAGCTTAAAGAATGCATCAATGGCTTCTTCATCCGTCACGCCCTCATACTTCACGCGGCCAATATCTCGCAGATAAGCATGCTCCGGCCCTACAGAGGGGTAGTCCAATCCGCTGGAAACAGAGTACACCGGTGCGGGCTCTCCCTTTTCATCCTTAAGCATGATACTGTTGAACCCATGCATGATACCCTCTGAGCCGTATGCCATGGAAGCTGCGTGATCACCCAAATTTGTGCCGCGCCCCAAGGGCTCCACACCATAGATATCCACCGGGTCATTTAAGAATGCAGGGAACATGCCCATGGAGTTCGAGCCTCCACCCACACAGGCACATACAATATCCGGCAAAATACCTGTCATCTCAATAAACTGATCGCGGGCTTCCTCCCCCACCACAATCTGAAAATCGCGCACCATCATGGGGAACGGATGCGGCCCCACCACAGAGCCAATGCAGTAGATAGCCGTCTTGTAATCACGCAAGTATGCCTCAAAGGCAGAATCCACCGCCTCCTTGAGCGTACGCAGCCCGTGCTTCACGCACACCACATTGGCCCCCAGCATCTTCATGCGGGTCACATTCGGGGCTTGCTTGGCAATATCCACCTCGCCCATGTGCACCTCGCACTCCAGCCCAAAATATGCCGCTGCCGTAGCCAATGCTACACCATGCTGCCCAGCCCCCGTCTCGGCAATAATCTTCTTCTTGCCCATGAACTTGGCCAACAAACCTTCGCCCATGCAATGGTTGAGCTTGTGTGCACCGGTGTGATTCAAATCCTCACGCTTCAGATAAATCTGCGCACCACCGTTCAAACGAGACAAGCGCTCGCAGTGGTACACCGGCGTGGGGCGCCCTTGGAACTGCTTGCGAATGCGGCGCAACTCGCTGATGAACTGAGCAGAGTGGCAAATGCTGTTGTACGCCTCGGTTATCTCTTTGAATGCCGGTTCCAATTCCTTGGGCAAATAGGCACCACCAAAACGACCATAGTATCCATTCTTATCCGGGTGCTGACGCAGGTATGTTCTGAAATCCATGACGCCCGGGATATTAGTGTATTTCCCTTCTTCGCGCAAGGCTTTTCCGTGACTTGCGCCCATTTCGTTACTGTTTTTGGTATTCATATAGTTGTGTGTGTTGTTTTATGTTCAAATAAAGACAAAAAAAGACCTGCCGTAAGTTCGACAGGTCGCGTTCTTATTCTCTGGCAAAAATTCCGATACACAATCCCTCTCCTTACGGCGTTACTCGCAGTAAGCTCCACCACCAACAGGTGCTGTTCAGCCCGGGAACCATGTTCGTACGCACATTCTCCACCCGCCTGCTGCCTTTGTCAAGCTTTTTTCCTACGTCTTCGGCAAGTTGTGCAACATTCTACTCTTGACACCAGGAGTCGGCCATGTTAACCTCTCCTCACTTCCCATGGCCCCGTCGTTCAATGGATAGGACGAAGGTTTCCGGTACCTTTGATGTGGGTTCGATTCCCGCCGGGGCTAGACTAAACTCCTGCTTGCAAAAGCAGGAGTTTTTCTTTCCTTATCCCCCCCTCCAATAAGAATCACTTACCCTCTTTTCAGATCGTGTAGGGGGCTTTCGCCCCCTCACACACCACCGTACGTGCCATTTATGGCATACGGCGGTTTCTCGGCGTGTGGTTGGTCCCGGAACTAATGTTCCTGCCGCAACTCTTTTATCTCTCCTCG
>Ga0233362_1000187_pt1 | contig 11994 bp, 4 predicted proteins | sample ElkDunMinimDraft_22_FD_180674 | JGI IMG/M metagenome (GOLD analysis project Ga0233362, IMG submission 180674) | Fecal eukaryotic communites from dung pellets of Tule Elk in California, USA - Elk Dung C1 | ecosystem: Host-associated > Mammals > Digestive system > Large intestine > Fecal | place... | reverse complement strand
GCCCATTGATGGTGCTAATGATGGGGCGAGCGGTGTGGGCGTTCTCTTAGAGATTGCTCGCCAACTTCATCTACAGCAACCCGAAGTAGGCGTTGACATCATCTTCTTCGACTTAGAAGATTACGGAACACCACAAAGCGTGGATCTACCCGGCGATTGGTGGTGCTTGGGCGCTCAATATTGGGCAAAAAATCCCCATAAAACTGGCTACAAAGCTAACTTCGGAATCCTCCTCGATATGGTGGGCGCTTCAAACGCAGTTTTCCGCCACGAAGCATTTTCCTATAACTACGCACAACCTTATCTCGCTAAAATTTGGGGAACTGCCTATCAATTGGGACATAAGGAATATTTCCGCAACGAAGCCGCAAATCCTATCACCGACGATCACCTCTATGTCAATACAATAGCTCGAATTCCAATGGTCAATATCGTCCACCAAGATAATAGTACAGGTACAGGATTTACAACTACTTGGCACACATTGAACGATAATATTACCAATATCGATCCTAAAACCTTAAAAGTGGTGGGAACTACTGTTTTAGCCGTTATTAAAAACCATAAATAACCTTTTACCAATGAGCTACAAAATATACAAATTTGGCGGTGCCTCTGTCAAAGATGCAGATGGAATTAGAAATTTACAACATATTCTAAGCCTACACAAAGGAGAGGAAAAACTCGTAGTGGTAATCTCTGCAATGGGAAAAACCACCAATCTTATGGAACAGATTTTAGACGCATGGTACTACCACAAAGAGGATCTCCTTCAACTTTGTCAAGCGTTGAAAATTAACCACTACCAAGTGGCCTACGACTTGGGCGGAAATAGTGCTGAAATTATTGCACAATTGAACCGTTTTTTTGACAAACTAATGCAAATTTTAAACGAAGGGCACTCCGATAACTACGACTTCGATTATGACCGCATCGTCAGTTTTGGGGAGTACCTTTCCACCACCATTATATCTTTCTTTCTCAACCATATGGGAGTTCACAACCATTGGGTTGATGCGTGCAAAATTATCCGAACTGACAACACCTACCGCGAAGGACGTGTCAATTGGATAGTCACTTCACAAGAGGTAAAAAATCAGGTGGAAACAATACACCAAACCGATAGTTCAAAACCAATCATTATCACCCAAGGATTTATTGCGGGAACCTCCGAAAAACTGCGTACTACATTAGGACGAGAAGGCTCCGACTATACTGCTGCTATAATTGCACATTCTCTTGATGCAAAAGACGTTACAATTTGGAAAGACGTTCCCGGACTGCTCAACGCTGACCCCAAACTCTTCCCCGATGCGGTAAAATTGGACGCCATCCCCTACCGCGAAGCTATAGAACTCTCCTACTATGGTGCTTCTGTCATCCACCCAAAAACTCTTAAACCCTTACGCGATAAACAGATTCCTCTCTACGTTAAATCATTCTTCCAACCCGAGGAACCTGGAAGTATTATTAAAATGATGAAAGAACAAACTAAAATTCCATCTTTCATCGTCAAAAAAGACCAAATTTTACTCACTATATTTCCCAAAGATTTCTCCTTTATCGCTGAAGAAAATCTTACCGAAATCTTCCAATCCTTCACAGAATGCCGCGTTAAAATCAACCTAATGCAAAGTTCTGCACTCAGCTTCTCCGTCTGCATCGACAATAAACCTCAGAGATTTCAATCTCTAAAATCATTATTATCAAAGAATTATAACATAAAATACAACGACAAAGTTGAGTTAATTACGATACGCCATTACAACAAAGAAAGTATCAAAAAAGTACTACAAAACAGAACTCCAATTTTGGAGCAGAAGAGCCGTACAACGCTACAACTCATCATCAAAATTTAGATGATATTTTTATTTTTTATTTGGGCATGCCGGCTCCTCGCCTACGCACGAGCCGCGCTCTCGCCGTCGGGCTTTCCGCTCAAATTTCGCGCCGCAATCTTTCGCTTCAAAATCCCCCAAAACTCTAAAATTTAAATTCTAAACTCTTAATTCTGAGTTCTAAAACTGGCGCTCATAACCGCTGCAATCCCTCATGCAATCTCAACAAAAAACTACACCATTCTCTCTCAAAAATTCGGAAAAAGAAGAGTTTCAATATTCATATTTCTTCCCTAACACCCCCTTCTGAATGATGTCAATATTTTTTAACACTAAAAAGTAAAATTCAATCATTCAACAAATCACTATTCACAAAAAAAATTATATATTTGCTAATTGTGTTTTTACGTTTTGTAATTTACACAACTAATTGATTACTAACAAATTAAAGATACAAACAACGAATATAAATTGTATAAATAATATAAAGATGAGAAAAAATTTTGGATTAATCTTAGCCCTTCTTTTTTGTGGACTAACTTTTTTCACAAAAGCGCAAATTGTAGTACCTGGTGGAATCGTTACGGATAGTACCCAATTCAGTGCTGCATTTGGCGATCAATTTGAAATTCGTCATAACGCAATGTTCAACCGCTACGAGTTACTTTTAACGGACGACATTTTGCTCGACACAACCTTAACTTTGGCTTCTGGCCACTACACAATCTTATCGCAAGATACAACACGTCATATCTATCCGAACAAAAATCTACTCAACCTTATTGAAATAGCCGAAGGTGCTACCTTGTGGAGTAACTACACCAATCAAGCTATGGACTCAACATACTTAATTTTCAGTGGAAATTATAACGACTCGCTCTATTGCTCACTATCTATTATCACCACAACAAGTTTAAATCTGTTAATATCTCCATTTTCTATCATTGAAAACTACACTGGAGCTGGAAGTGCCATTATCAGTTACGGCAATACTTCCATCGATGACGCCATTTTACGCAACAATCATAGTACTGCAAACGGTGGCGCACTTAATATTCTCGACGGAACAACCGTTTTAAGACGAACACAAATTCAAAACAATAGTGCTCTAAACGGCGGCGGCATCTACCTCGGCGCTGAAGGTGAACTCTCCATCTCTAGCATAAATTTCTCGGATAATAGTGCAACTCTTAAAGGTGCAGCAATCTATGTTGACACAATTGGATTCAAAAAATTCACAATGCAAAACATCGTCAACTTCCACAACAACGACATCTATCTATCGCCTAACGTTACCATTAATGCAAATTACAATCTTTGGGTTAACGATGGTTTTACGCTCAACATTGACAGTGTTTATGCTTGCCAAACCATCTTCAACCTTACCGATTTTTACGGCAACGATTTCTCACAAGAAATAGGTAAAATACACTTCACCAACGAACCTACAGATTTAGAACTCTTAGTTAGCCCCGACCATCAAACAGCAATGCTATACAACGCTGCAACTGAAATTTACCAAGATGCATGCGATACCTTTTATTGGGAATTAGCAGGTGAAACGTACACACAATCGGGCAATTACACCCATTTTATAGAAGACACCACAGGATTGTATTGTGATAGTGTAGTTCGTTTACACCTTACCATGCGCGAAACTATTGACACCATTGAGCACTCTTTTTGCCATTACGAATTTCCTGTAGTTTTAGAAAACGACTCTATTGAAGAGGCTGGAACCTACACTTATACCTACACCTCTTCGTGGGGATGTGATAGCACTATCACTCTAATTATCAATTCTGTACCTACAGTTTATGACACACTTCCGGAGATTTTTGTTTGCAAAGACGGATTTCCTGTAATGATTGCTGATAGCGCCGTTATGACTTACGGTGCACACACCATCAATACAGTTTGTGGTGGAACTTCATTTGTACACATTACAGAAACACCCGTTGTTCATATCAACATTGACACAACTATTTGTGCTAATCAGCTACCATTTTTCTTTGCTGATTCAGCCATCACTGAAGCTGGCGAATACACCTTTGAATTTACAGAGAGTTGCGACACAACTTTTGTCTTCAGAATTGCGATTGCATCTGTTCCTATCGTAAATATCGAAGGTGATAGCACACTATGCTCAGGAGACACAACTCAATTAACTGTTAATGAAGAGTTTACTTCTTACATTTGGAATACAGGAGACACAACACGCACTATCAATGCTTGGGGCAATCAAACATACATCGTTACCATTACCGACTCCGTTGGTTGCGTAAATAGCGATTCAATTTTTGTACAAACGCAAGAATATCCGATTGCACAAATTATGGGAGACCCTGTTGCTTGTGAAGAAAACCTCATCATTTTGACAGCTGATTCTACCTACAACAACAGCTGGAGCAACGGAGAAACTAGCGACACTCTTTTCCTTACAGAATCGGAAGAGATTATCCTATATGCTTCTACAGATTTCGGTTGTACTTCTACAGATACCATAAACGTTGTTATTGATCATATAGAAATTAGCAAAGAACAAGATATTTGTATTGGAGACACAATTCAACTTAGAGCTTCAGAAGGATATTCTAACTACGAATGGTCAACAGAAGATAGTACTTATCAAATCTCTGTATCACCGACAACAACAACGCCCTACACTCTTAGGGTTACCCGCAGACCGGGTTGCGTTGTTGAACTCCACACTATTGTACGAGTTCTCGAATATCCAGAAGCTCGCATTTGGGGCGACAGCATTATCTGCGATAACAATATAAACCTATTAACAGCCTCACCCTCTGATTCATATATATGGAGTACAGGTGACACTACGGCAACCATATCGGTCAATAGTACAGGCGAATATAGTGTAATCATCAGTACATACAATGGGTGTAGTGTAACAGCACATCATAACATTACACAATTACTTCCTGCACCCATTCCACAAATTAGTGGAACCATTTTCTGTAAAGAAACCGAAAACATTATTACGGCAAGTGGTGGTGAAAGTTTTGTTTGGAATACAGGAGCACATGGAGAAAGCATTAGAGTGGATAGTGCAGGAACTTATAGCGTTACAACAACATATTCTAACGGATGTAGCGTAACTGGACAAAAAACATTAATTGATGGAACTCCTCAGATTATCATATCAGGTGATACAGTTATCTGCATTGGACAAACCTCAACTATTCAAGCAACAGGAGGGCACACCTATCACTGGAGTACAGGAGAGCATAATCCTATATTAGTAACAACACCTACCCAAACTACAACACGCGTTATTGATGTTACCTCTGAATCAGGCTGTCAAGCATCACGAGCTGTAACAATCGTAGTAAATCCACTCCCAACACCTAGTATTTTAGGAGATAATATTTTTTGTCAAGGAGATAGCTCTGCTCTTTATGCAAGTGGCGGTACTGATTATCAATGGTCAAATGGAGGGTATGGAGACGAAATTTATGTTAAAAATACTGGAATTTATGTCGTAACTGTAACTAACGAATTTGGATGTACTAATACAGCGCACCACTCTATTACGGCAAATCCACAACCTCATATTGTTATTACTGGTGATACAACATTTTGTCAGGGTAGTAGCAGTCATCTAACCGTTTTAGGAGGAAACTCTTACCTTTGGAGTACTGGCGCAGCAACACAAACAACCACTATTTCACACTCTGGCACATACACCGTAACTGTTACCAATAATAATGGATGTTCTGCTTCAAAATCCATACAAATTTCTACGCTCCCAGCACCAATCGGAAATATAGTTGGAGCAACTCGTATTTGTGAAGGAGAGCACACGCTTCTTACAGCAACAGGCGGAACCTCATACATATGGAACGATGGCACAACAGAACCAACCTTATCCGTAACACAAGCGGGTACATATACCGTAACTATCAGCAATGAGGAAGGCTGTTCATCTGTAATATCTAAAAATGTAACCACCCTTCCACGTCCCAACGCAACCATTACAGGTAATACAGAACTTTGCGCAGGCAATAGTACTACACTAATTGCTAATGGAGGAATTAGCTACTTGTGGAATGATAGCACATCCACATCATTCAAAAACATATCAGAAACAGGAACATATAGTGTTCTTGTGACAGATAACAATGGTTGTAGTGCTGTAGCAAGTACTACTGTTATTGTGAACGAAGCACCCGATATTACCATTACTGGAGATGATAATATATGCATTGGTGAAAGTACTTTACTTACAGCAACGATTTACGGAAGTGGTCAATTTTTATGGAGTAATGGTGAACATTCATCATTCATCAATGTTTCTCCTAACCATACAACAAATTACACTGTTGTAGCTACCAACACAAATGGATGTGTTAGCACCGAGAGTTTCACCGTTAATGTTCATCCATATCCCAATCCAGCAATCACCGGAGAGTCTAGCTTCTGTCAAGGAGAAAACACAATTTTAACAGCAGTAGGTGGCAACAGCTATCTATGGAGTAACTATGAACAGACTCCTTCTATTTCTGTAAGCACTCCTGGTGTTTATGTTGTTACAGTAAGTAATGAATATGGATGTAGTAGCACTACATCACACACATTGGTTTCCAATCCACTTCCAGTGCCACAGATCACTGGCGAAAGCACCTTCTGCGAAGGTAGTTTTGCTACACTCAATGCTTCTGGTGGCATATCATATCTCTGGTCATCAGGCGAAGCAACGCCCAACATTTCGGCATATCAAGCTGGAACATACATGGTAACAATCACTAATGAACATGGTTGTACGAGCACCGCACAAACTCAAGTTTCTTCCAATACACCACCTTCTGTGGTGATTAATGGGGCTACAGAAATTTGTGAGGGCGACTATACTGTCTTCAATGTTGCAAGTAATGCAAATTGCAGTTATGTATGGAATACTGAAAGCGTAGGCAACTCTATCGTGGCTAGCACAGCTGGCACCTATACCGTTACCGCAACGAGCCCTAATGGTTGTACGGCAACCGCCTCTCATACAATGCGCGTAAATCCGCTACCCACCCCAAGTATCAATGGAAACTTAACGCCATGTTTAGGCAAGAGCACTACATTAACGGTTACGGGAGGCGCTACCTATGTATGGTCAACAGGCAGCACTGAAGATAATATTACCATTCAACCCACAGCACCTATCACCTACTCTGTAACAGCAACAAGCCCTGCGGGATGTACAGCCACAAACTCTGTTGCTATCACAACACATCCTGTTCCATCTCCATCTATCCAAGGAAATACTATTCTCTGTCACGAAGGCTCCTCCACACTAACTGCTGTAGGTGGCATTGCTTTCAATTGGTCAACAGGAGCCACCAGCAACAACATCACCATCAATGAGGCGGGCACATATACTGTAACTATTACCAATAGTTTTGGATGTAGTGCAACCACATCAGCTGTAGCTACTATAGAACCTCAAATTATAGCTAATATTGTAGGAAATGATATTATATGCGCGGGCGAGTCTATAACGCTACATGCTACCGGAGGAGAAGATTACCTATGGAACACAGGTCTTAATACCGCTAGTCTTACTCATACACCAACTTCCAATACCACTTATACTTGTACCGTAACCAGCGTAAATGGTTGTGAAGCTGTTGCTTCAAAAGAGGTAACAGTAACCCCACTACCGACACCTGAAATCATCGGTCCAACTTTCCTCTGCGAAGGTTCTTCTATTCAACTTACTGCTACAGGAGGAAGTGCATTTGTATGGAACAACGGAATTACAAGTAATCAGAATACTATTACAGAACCTGGAAGTTACACCGTTACCGTAACACAAAACAATTGTTCTGCATCAACACAAACCTTCATTACTCAATACCCAACTCCACACACAACCATTAGTGGCAATACACAATTCTGTGCAGGAGATAGCACCTATATTACCGTTACTGGAGGAGACAGCTACTTATGGAATACGGGCGCAACTGCAAATTCAATTGTAGCACATCAAAGTGGTAACTATAGCGTTACCATAAGCGATGAACATGGTTGCTCGACCACTCAAAGTTTAACCATTACAGCTCTTGACCTTCCTCAAATTACAATCAATGGAAACACACAACTTTGTATGAATGATGCTACGCTACTGACAGCAAATGGCGCAAATTCTTACATTTGGAATAATGGTGTTGAAAGCGCAACACTTTCTGTATCACCAACAGAAAACACCACCTATAGTGTTACTGGAACTCATGCAAATGGCTGTACAGCAAGCACATCAATTTCTCTTATCGTATATCCTACCTTCAATATAGAACTAGATGATGAAATTTGTCAAGGAGGTAACTATAACGCAAATGGCTTTATGCTTGGTTCTCAAGATGAATTTGGAACTTTCACCCACACTCGCAACCTACAAACTTCACTCGGTTGTGATAGTATTGTCACTCTAACACTTACTGTGCATCCCAAACCTATTTTGCCAGCAGCAATCTCTGGACCAAGTATGATAAGCACGGCAGGAACGTACTCCTACTCCGTTCTTAACGCCGAATATACTGATTCTTACGAATGGAGCTTAAACAACCCAAATTGGACATTAAATGCAGGAAGCAACAACTTCGCAACCATTAATATCACAACCAACTCATCTGCAGTCCTCACCGTTATCGGTATCAACGAATGTGGAATTTCTACTCCTCTTACCCTAAACATCGAATCAACAATCTCTATTGATGAAATTGACGCAATGGACGGAATCAGTATCTATCCAAATCCAACTACCAATTTTGTTAATATTCGCAACGAAAACTATCAAAATCCTATCTCTCTTATTGAGATTTATGATTTAAATGGAAAATTAGTTGATAGAATTGTTGATATCTCAGAAACTACTCAACTCAATTTCTACTCATACAGCAAAGGAACCTATATTGTTAAACTATTTAATCAAGAAAACGTCATTGGAACAGCTAAAATTATCAAACAATAATTCAAGTTATGCGTAAAAAAAGTTTTCTTCTTTTCATCTTACTAATTATTATAACCTGTTCTGTATCTGCCAAAAAGAGAGAAAGGAAAGTGGATTCAAAAGGTTATAACATTACGATTGTTTTGGAAAATTCCAAAGAGAAAAAACTCTTTTTAAGTGGATACTACGGAGGAATGGAATATCTTTTTGATAGTGCAACTGTAAAAAGAGGAAAGTTCTGTTTCCAAGAAAAGGATAAAGAGATCCCAAACGGAATTTATTTTATTCACAATCAAGATGATAAAAAACTATTTTACATTATTATTGATGGAAGTAAAAACTTTTCAATTTATACCAATGCTGAATCGCCACTAATTTATACTACTATTGAGGGAAGTGATGCTAACATAGCATTCTTGGAATATCAAAAAGCATTGGCATCGAATGCTGATTTTGACGATGCTATTTATACAGAAACATCCCCTCAATCACTACTTGCTAAATATCTTAAAACTGTTGTTTGGGAACCCCATCTGCTTGGAGAGTATAAAATTATGGGTAACGATACAATTTACCACTCTACTCGCGAACAATATGAATATTACGTAAAACACTATTATGATGACATAGACCTATCTGATAGCGATTTACTTCGTGTTCCTCTTACTTTAGATATTGAAGATTATTTTATTTCTGTTTTGCAAGGCCAAGATGACCAATATATAAAAAATTGTGCAGAAAACTTAATTCAGGAAACTTTTGACAAAAATAATCGTCCTACAGAATGTACGAATTATTATGTAAAAAGAATTATGCAAACCTTTATGGGTGGAGATCCACGTTATGACTTAGCATTTGTTCATCTATATGACAAATATTGTATCAACAACAGCACCATTTTCTCTGTATCAGAGGCAAGTTTATACAAACACCTTAGCGATAGAAAACGCCGTATTCTGATTGGCGAAACTATTCCACCAATTCAAGCTTACACATCTGAAACAGAGAAATTTGACACCCAAAAAAACACATCTGACTATATAATTCTTTGGATGTGGGACCCCGATTGCGACGACTGCGTAGAGCTAACTCCGAAATTAAACGAATTTTACAGACAATTCCACGAAACCTACAACTTTGAAGTGTATGCCATTTCTGTTACTCCTGATTTAGCTCGTTGGAGCAATTTTATTACTGAACACGACATAACTTGGCAAAATGCAACCTACGGATTTGGAATGCCCAATTATGATGTTGTAGATTACTTCGACATTCTAACTACACCTGCAGTCTTTTTACTTGATAAAAATCATAAAATAATTGCACGTCATTTCTCGTTAGATGATATTTATGAAATTTTCAGTCAATTATCCAATAACTAATCGATTATAAATACAATGAAAAAAATCACATTACTTTTTCTTGCTTTATTATGCACAATATCCACGTTGGAACTATCTGCACAACGGCATAAAAAATTTTCACCTGTAAAAGGACACCGATTGATTTTCGACATCAATCATTGTCAGGATACTGTAGTATATTTAGCAATTCACTATCGTGAAAAGTTGATGTTGAAAGATACTGCATACAATATTAACAATCAAGGAATTTTCATCTTTGAAGGCGACAACAAATATGATGACGGCCTTTATACGTTAGTTTCGCAAGCCAAGAAACCATACGTTAACTTCATCATTGATGGTGAGCAGAATTTTCAATTCAACATTGATACGATTGGCGATGTGAGAAATTTCCAAGTAGTTAACTCACCACAAAACTCAGAAATGCTCCGTTTTCAACGCCAATCTGTAAAGGCCCAACGTCAGGTTAACCAATATCAGGAGCGTTACAAGAAAAACCAAGCTATTAACAATCAAGATAGTATGGATTATTATGCACAAAAGTTGAAAGAAGTAAACGAAGAGATGCAGGCGTTTATTAAAGATCTTATTGAGCAGAACCCTAACTATCTTTTCTCCAAAATGCAAAAATCATACCTTCAGATTGAACTTCCAGATCCACCCAAAAATCCTGACGGAACAGAAGATTCAACCTACCTACCCTACTACTATCGCGAGCACTTTTGGGATAACTTTGACTTAACCGACCGCAGATTTATCTTCATTCCTTCATTTGAGCCCAAATTAAAAGAGTATTTCAATCAGGTTCTTGCTTATCAAGAAACAGATACCATAAATAAATATGTAGATAAGATGCTTGCTCAAGCTTATACCGATAGCTTGATGTATCGTTTTCTTATTGAATGGACTTCTGGACATTTTGAAACCAGTAAAATTTTAGGTCACGATGCAGTTTTTGTTCATATTGCCAAAGAAAATCAACTGAAAGGAAAATGTAAATGGATTGATGAAGACTTGATGGGACGCTACCGCAACCGTGTGAATGGTTTGGAACCACTACTTATTGGGAAAAGAGCCACAGAACTCATTATTCCCGACACCAATTTATCAGACAAAGCCGAACATTGGCACTCACTTTATCGATTCAGTCAAAAACCATACATCGTGCTTTGGTTCTACGATCCTCATTGCCCTACTTGTAAAAAGGAGTCGGAAAAATTGCGCACCGTTTATGACTCATTAGAAACCATTGGAAAACGAAACTTTGATGTTTATGCTGTAGGAAGCGACTCTGACATTGAAAGATGGAAAAAATATGTTCGTGAGAAGAATTACCCCTGGTTGAATGTAGGAGGTAATCGAGCTAATGTTGATTATTTAGAAGCATATAACATCTATGAAACTGGCAATCCAGCCATGTTTATCATTGATAATAGAACTAAAAATATAATTCTCAATAGAAGAATTGAAATGTCTTCGATTCCAAACTTCTTGGAACAATATGAAAAAATAGAAAAGAAGAAAGCAGAAGACGCTCTAAAACTTCAGAAATAAAGTAAAAATTAGATATATGAATTTTGTAGAAGAATTGAAATGGCGTGGCATGATACAAGATATTATGCCTGGCACAGAAGAACAACTAAACAAAGAGATTACCTCTGCTTATGTAGGCATTGACCCAACTGCTGACTCATTACATATTGGCCACTTTGTGGGTGTAATGATGCTTCAACATTTACAAAATTGCGGTCATAAACCGATTGTCCTTTTAGGGGGAGCAACTGGAATGATTGGAGATCCATCTGGTAAATCACTAGAACGCAATCTTTTAGATGCA
>Ga0233362_1000186_pt1 | contig 12059 bp, 9 predicted proteins | sample ElkDunMinimDraft_22_FD_180674 | JGI IMG/M metagenome (GOLD analysis project Ga0233362, IMG submission 180674) | Fecal eukaryotic communites from dung pellets of Tule Elk in California, USA - Elk Dung C1 | ecosystem: Host-associated > Mammals > Digestive system > Large intestine > Fecal | place... | reverse complement strand
AAGTCGTGGAATGTAAATTGTGCTGTACCAAAATTTTTGTAAACGTTCACCTTTAAGGAGGAGGATATCTCTTTTGCTACCGCTTGTGCAAATTCAATTCCATTACCTACAACCAAAATATCAACATCTTTTGAAGGTCTATCTAAAAAAATATCACGAACAATTCCACCGATAACGTATGTAGAAACTTGTAGTCTGTCTGCAACTTTTTCGATAATTGCATAAATAGGATGAGATAGAAATTTCTGTAGTTTTTTCACGCGTTTTTTCTCTCTTTCTTGACGATAATACCAATAATATAGTTAGTAATTCTTAATTTGTAGCGCCTCTTTATCCCAAAGAAATCGTTCCAAATTTAGCCGACAAAATTACGTTTTTTTTTAATGCGAATAATTTAAAAAAAAATCTGTTTCCGAAGGCTGTTTGCGTTATATTTTTCATATTTTTGCATTCGGTTTGTATAACCAACCTTATTTTTTGTAATTAACTGAAAATTAAACTCATACAAAATTTCACAAAATGAAAAAAATTACGAATAATGCCAGATGGACCAAAATTTCTATGATTCTAAATGTGCTTATTTTGGTCACTTTTGTAATTATGACTGTTTTTATGAACAAGTTTGACAAAGAGAACTCACAATTGGTAGCAAAAAAGCATCAGTATGAAACGGGGTTAGATTCTTTGAAAACTATCGAACATCCACGTAAACTTGCTTTGCAAGAATTTGAATATTATTCAAACAAGGTGGATACTTTGCAAGCACAAACACCTCCTACAGACAAAGAAGAGTTGAAAGTTTATACAGAAACTTTAGAAAGAAACATTAAAAATCTTGAAGAAAAAGAAGCAAACCTTGCCAAAGTTGATTCAACGATTAATGCAGCTACAAAAGCTTTCGCACCTATTAAAACAGAATATGAAACTTTAATGGCTAATGCTGATGTTCAAAAAGGAAAATTCCGTCTTTGGATGATAATTACCATTGTTTTGGTGGTTTCCAAACTTGCCGCTTTTGCAACTTGGAACTATTTCAACCTTAAAAACCTTCACGCAGTTTCTGTTTGGATGAAAAAAGGATCACAACCTTTCTGGGCGTATGTTAGTTGGATTATTCCTGTTTATTTCTTTATCAAACCATACTCCGTTTCCAACGAAATTTGGGAAGAAACTGAATATGCTTTAGTTGACAAAAAAATTGTTGAAAAAGATAAAATTTCTCCAAACACAGAATTCAACATATCATTATGGTGGTGCTTAGTTTTGGTTGCTATGGTATTTATTCCTATCATCTTCAATAGCACATTCTTCTCCGTTTCCCCTATGTATTTCAAGTTTAACCACACTACAGTAACTATCGTTGGAATTATTTGCTGGGTAATTTATATGATTATGGATGCTGCTTTAATGATGAAATACAACAAGTTGAATAAATTGATGGTTGAAAACGAAGATAAATTCTAACACACTTTTCATAACAATAAATATTGGGGAGGGGTGAGCGATTTTCGTTCACCCTTTCACTTTATTATTAGTTATCCGAAAGAGCTTTTAGAAGTGGAATTATTTTCATATCATTAATTCCGAATTTTATCGGTATTAGACGAACTACTGAAACAGAACGCATGCGCAATGAGTAAAGAAAGAATAAGTTACAACAGATGAATAAATACTATTATTTAATCTGAAATATAATTCCATATTAATCAATATGAGGATGTAGAATAATTTTCTTTTGTATTGACACAAAAGATACAAAAATAATGGTAATTTCTAAGCAAACAAGTACAACAGCAGGGTAAAAATCTGATTTTATTGTGTACAGAAGAAATGTTTTACATCTTAGTCACCACCAATTGTGAGGTATCAAAACGAATTATTCTGATAGATACTCCTTTATCAATAAAGCCAGATTGCGAGATTGCATCAAAAATTTCTCCGTCAACTTCCACTTTTCCACTTGGGCGCAAAGGAGTTATCGCCACCCCAATCTTATTGACATATTGGTTATTATCTAAATCTTGCGAAACATAGCCATCATCTTTACTCAATTCCGTTCTCAGAGCCAAAGTACCGAAACGGGTTTCTGCTGTAATCAATTTCTTTCCTAACCAAATGGAAATTAAGGAACCCACCACCAATGAGATAACAACAATTAGGAACTTTTCAAGAATTGTGATAGGTGCGGTAAAAGAGAAATCAAAACCCACATTAAAAATCATAACCAATACCAACGATGCACACATTAGAATAATACCTGAGATTCCACAAATACCAAATCCAGGAAATAGAAATAGTTCTAGAATTAGCAGAACTAGTCCAACGAAGAAGAGAGCAATTTCCCAATATTCTGCCAAACCGCCCAAATAGTGAGGTGCAAAATAGAGCAATGCAGCTAGGATAGCGATGATTAAAGGAAAACCTATTCCGGGCGCTTGCATCTCAAAATAGATTCCACCAATAATTGCCATTATCAGCAAACTACTAATTACAGGATTCATAAGAAAGAGAATAACACGTTCAATCCAGGTAAGTTTCTGTTCTATAAGCGTATAATTGGAAATATGAGCGGCTGCAATGACCTCTTCTATAGAATGGCACTCTCCTTCGCAAAATTGGTATTTCATTGCTTCTGAGGTTGTGAATGTCAACACTTTACCAGAGTCGATAATTCCATCAATATGAATATCGGGGTCAACCATAGCTTGCGCTATATCAGGATTTCTTCCATTGGTTTCAGCAGTAGTTCTCATTAGAGAGCGCATATAGGATTGATATTTATCAGGTAAAACATTTCCTTGTTGGTCAACGACGGAGGCTGCGCCAATAGAAGCACCTTCGTTCATATAAATACTATCGCACGCTATAGAGATGAGCGCGCCTGCCGATGCGGCATTATTATCAATATAAACCCAAACAGGAATTTCACACCTGAGCAGCAACGTACGAATTTGGTCTGCAGCTTCTAATTCACCGCCAAAAGTATTGAGATGCAGCAAAAGCACATCTGCATTTTGCTCTTTCACGCCCTCAAGCGCCATTTCAACCTTGCGCAACGAAGCATTTGTGATATTTTCATCAATGGTAAATGTGTAAATCTTTTTTACATCTTGCCCCCAAAGAACAAAAAAACAAAGATTAATTATCAGTAATAATAAATAACGTTTCATAGACTATAATTTTTGAAAAAACAATTTTCCTTGCCAACTGTTTTGATGCGCTAACTCTTTCTCAATTTTTTGAAGAACGACATCATATCTAATATTTCCCCAATGGTTTACCAATAGATAACGAGGAGGAACTTCTCCTGCAAAACGTTCAATAATGAAATGTGGATTTAGGCGTTCGGTATAGCGCACAATAAAATCGATATAATGCTCCATATTTTGGAAATTATAAAAACGTTCAGGAAATTCAGTAAACTCTTCAGCCATCTTAGTTCCTTTGATAATTTGTAGTTGATGGAATTTTATACTATTAATTTTCAGAGCATTAACAATATTAATATCGTGCAACCACATTTCGGGAGTTTCGTTGGGTAGTCCAAAGATAAAATGAGCACCGATATGAATTTTCCGTTTTGCGCTCATTTCGATAGCAGCAACCGCTTGTTCAAAATTGTGTCCTCGGTTGATGTGAGCAAGGGTTTCATTATAGATTGATTCGATACCAAACTCAAGAGAGAGAAAGAGTTTTTCGTTGATTTCGGAAAGCAGATCTAACTTCTCCTCATCAATACAATCGGGGCGAGTACCGATAACAATACCTTTCACTGCGGGATGCTCGATTGCGGACGCATAAACTCGTCGCAAATCTGCAACCGATGCGTGGGTATTAGAAAAAGCTTGAAAGTACGCCAAATAGCCGTCTGCACGACGATAGCGGTTGAGATGGAAAGAGATTCCTTCATCAAGTTGCTGTTTTACAGATTTTTCCGACTGACAATAGGAAGGATTAAAAGCATCGTTCAAGCAGTATGAGCACCCTCCATAACCAACGGTTCCGTCACGATTAGGACAAGTAAAACCTGCATCGATGGTAAGTTTTTGGATTCTTCCCCCAAACTGGCAAGTCAGAAAATGTTTGTATGAGTTATAGCGTTTTATCATTATTTGAGTTTCAGTTTATAATCGTATCGCAATCCTAAATTATCGATATCGATATTTTTAATAAACTTCTCCACATCAATCTTAAAAGAATTATTGAGAAAATCTGTAAAGAAATTTTGATTTTGTTCAGTAATTCTAATTTTCAGCATAGTTTTTCCCTTCGATTTCTCTACTGCTTTTAAAATTTTGTGTGCCAAATCTTGATTCACATCCATGATATTAATAATCATCGTTACCTCCTTGCACAACATCTTGTAGATATCATCTAAATGGATAATTTCGTGCGGTTTTAATTCATAGACATCAGGAGCATTGGGGTCGGAGTTAAATCTTTTCTTGGCGATACATTTCATAAAAACTGGCATATCCGCTTTAAATTTCGAGAAATAGTTCACAAAATCGTTTCCAAACAATGCCATTTCATAACCATGACCATTAAGGTCTTCAAAGGAGATTCTTCCATATTCGGTACCTTTTTTGGTACGAAAAGTATTCACACTCTTAACAATAGCCCCAAACATTGCTGGTTTTGTAACAAATTGGGAAAGATCTTTCGAACCTAATTCATTGAAATAGAAATTAGAAAACTCCTTAATAGCCTTTTCATAATTAGAAAGCGGGTGACCAGAGATAAAAATTTTTGCTGTTTCAAACTCCTTTTGCAACATTTCAAGATGGTTCCAAGGTTCGCACTCTTTGATTTCAGGTTTAGGAACATTGGATTCCTCTGGCATTGTATCAAATATTGAGAATTGAGAGGTTGGTGTTTGCACACGGAAGGAGTAACTTAGGAGTTTTTCGATAGTAGATCGTCCTGTTTCGTCAACGTAGAAATATTGTGCGCGATGGTATTCTGTAAAGCAATCGAAAGCACCTGCCTTAGCGAGAGCCTCGATAACACGTTTGTTGCAATTTCGAGCATCAATACGAGCGAAAAAGTCGAAAAGATCCTTAAATGGTCCATTTTGTTCACGCTCACTTACAATACTATACGCTGCGCTATCGCCTACGCCTACCAAGCCCGCCAAGCCAAAACGAATCATACCCTTATTATTCACTGTAAATCGAACATCTGATTCGTTAAGGTCTGGACCCAACACCTTGATATGCATACTTCGGCAATCCTCAATCAGTTTAACGATTTCATCGATTTTATCAAGGTTTTTGGTCATATTGGCCGCCATAAACTCGGCTGGATAATGCGCTTTAAGATAAGCGGTTTGGTAAGAAACCCAAGCGTAGCAAGCGGCATGCGACTTATTAAACGCATAGGAAGCAAACTTCTCCCATTCGCTCCAAATTCGTTGCAAAATTTCTGGGTCATGACCTTGAGCTGTGCCGCCATTAATAAATTTGGGTTTCAATCTATCAATCACAGCTAACATTTTCTTACCCATAGCCTTACGCAACTCATCTGATTCGCCACGCGTAAAACCTGCTAAAAGACGCGACAAAAGCATCACCTGCTCTTGATAAACCGTAATTCCGTATGTATCACTCAGATATTTCTCCATCACTGGAATATCGTAAACAATAGGTTCCTTGCCCTGTTTCCGAGCAATAAAGGAGGGAATATGATCCATTGGACCTGGACGATACAACGCATTCATCGCAATTAAATCCTCAAAACGTGTGGGATGTAACTCCTTCAAGTATTTCTGCATTCCAGGAGATTCAAATTGGAAAACAGCTATAGTGCGTCCCTGACTATAAAGCATATATGTTTTCTCATCATCAATCGGAATGGTGTCAATATTAACATCAATATGCTTCGATTTTTTAACATTTCTAATGGTTTCCTTAATAATAGAAAGTGTTTTCAATCCCAAGAAATCCATCTTAATCAATCCCACCGATTCCACTTTATTACCTTCATATTGTGTAACGCAGATTCGGGTTTTAGAATCCTTATCTTCAACTGTAGCCAAAGGGGCGTGTTTTGCTAAATCATCGGCACCAATAATTACGCCGCACGCGTGCACACCTGTTTGGCGAACCGTTCCCTCTAAATGGGAAGCGAAATCCAACACCTCCGCCAACTTTTCATCATTCTGGTATTGTTCTTGAATCTCAGGAATTAAGCGAATGCAATTCTTAACATTAACTTTGGGAGGTTTTTCTCCTTTTTTCTCCTCTTGAAACTTATCAGGAATCAGTTTAGTAATATAGTTGGTTGCATCCAAAGGGTATTCCATCAAACGGCTCACATCTTTAATACTTGATTTTGTAGCCATCGTACCGAATGTAATGATGTGCGCCACTCTATCTTTTCCATATTTCTCTGTTACCCAATCCAATACCTTACCACGTCCATCGTCATCGAAATCGATATCAATATCGGGCAACGAGATTCGGTCTGGATTGAGGAAACGCTCAAACAGCAAGTCATACTTTAGCGGATCGAGGTCTGTAATTCGCAGGCAGTAAGCCACCACCGAACCTGCTGCCGAACCACGGCCAGGGCCTACAGCAACTCCCATATTTCGAGCGGCTTGGATAAAATCCTGCACAATCAAGAAATACCCAGGAAAACCCATATCCTTCATTACCTTTAGCTCAAACTCGATTCGCTCTAAGATTTCTGGCGCCAAATCTTTACCATAACGGCGATACGCACCATCCATCGTAAGTTTCTTAAGATAATCCGCTTCTAACTTAATACGATAAATCTTCTCAAAGCCGCCTAATTTCTCTATTCGTCCTTTCTCCTTCTCTGTTGCCTCAAATTCTGCCAAAAGATCTTCGTGCGAAAACTTCTGTCGATACTCCTCCTCCGTGCCAAAATCCGCAGGAATATCAAAAGCAGGCATCATCGGAGCATGGTCAAGTTTGTAATTTTCAACCTTTTCCGCAATCTCCATCGTATTTTCTATGGCTTCAGGATAATCTGCAAAAATTTCAGACATCTCTTCAGGCGATTTCAACCACTCTTGCTTGGTATAATGCAAACGTTTGGTTTCTGTATAGGGTGTATTGGTGCTAAGGCAGATTAATAAGTCGTGCGCTTCCGCATCATCTTCCGAAGCAAAGTGAACATCATTGGTAGCAATCAGTTTGATATCCAACTCGCGCGCTATCTCTATCAACTTCGCATTTTGCGCTTCCTGTTTTTCAAAAGTTTCTGTGTTGGCATTGGGCTTATCTGTTTTATGTCGCTGTAATTCAAGATAATAATCATCTCCAAACAGGTTCTTGTACCATCTTGCCGATTCTTTCGCATCTTCAATACGGTTGTTTTCAATCATTTTATGGATCTCACCTCCCAAACACGCCGAAGCACAGATTATTCCCTCGCTATGCTTTTCCAGAAGTTCTCGGTCGATACGTGCGCAACCGTAAAAGCCTTCCGTCCAACCTTTCGATACCATCTGACAAAGATTATAGTAGCCCGTTTTATTTTTGGCCAACAAAATTAAGTGGTAACCGCGCGCATCTCCTTTCTTACCTGTAATCAACCTTCTATCGCCATCTGGATTGCTTTCCGTAATTCGGGTAACATAAGCCTCACATCCGAAAATAGGCTTAAAAAATTGAGTTTTCAACTCCGCAACTTTCTCTTCCAACTCGGCCTTTTCTGCCTCCGCATTTTTACGCTCCTCCGATTCGGATTCCAAAGCAGCAATCTGCTCTTGCAACTTTACAATCTTCTCCTCATTCTCTTTAATTTTTTCAGAGATATTTTTATTATATTTCTCTGCTTCCTGCGCAAATTCCTTAATGCCGAACATATTTCCATGGTCGGTCAATGCCAAGTTGTACATTCCCAAACTTACCGATTTTTCGATAAGTTGCGAAATCGAGGCCATACCATCTAAAATTGAATATTGCGAGTGAACGTGAAGGTGGGTAAAATGTGCCATAGCGTGTGAGTTTAATTTTGCAAAGGTACAAAAATTATGGAATTGTAAAAGGGGAAAGCGACTATTTTTATATTTTTTATTTGGGCGTTCCGGCGACCGCCCCGCCACTGCCCTACCCTGCCGCCGTCGGGCTTTCCGCTCAAATTTCGCGCCTCTTTCCCTTGCTTCAAGGTTTCCTAAATGCAAAAAAAACAAATTCCAAACTCTAATTTCTAAGCCCTCAAACCGGCGCTCATAACCGCTGCAATCCCTAACGCAGCCAACGCACAAGTCGCTGAGCGCAATATTTACCATTATTGCGACCACTCTTGCGATGGGCGCACGAAAGCTATCGCAAACCTAAAACTTCAAAAGAAAACACAAAAAACATTTTAGATTTCCCGAGTATGCAATTTACCACTCCTAATTCATAATTCCTAACTCCTGAGGGCAGAGAAAAATAAAAAGTGAAATAACAAAAAAAAGAGACAACCCTTGTTGCCTCTTTTTTTCGCTACCCGCCACAGGCAGGATTTTCCTTTTTTTGCTGCCCGCCTGCGCTCCGCGGGGGCGGGCTTTGTTCTATATTCGGTAAAATTATCTCCCTGCCCTGCGGGACAGGAGATAATTTTGACATTTTTGATTAATCGCGAATACAACGGACAGAGTAGCCGCCGTCCTTGTAGTTGTAGCTCCTGTACACGCCGGCGCTGGCGTAGTACAAGTTGCGGCCGTAGGCGTTGGTGCTATCGCTCTGCGTAGCACTCCAGAAGTAAGCGTAGTTGCCGAAGTCGTAGTAGCCGCCGTAGTAGTTGCCAGCGGGACGGGCAGAAAAGCCCGTGGCGTTGTTAGCAATAGGATTGTACCCAACATCACAATTATCTGTACTGCTATTCCATCCCTCCTCGCTTGCCAACGCTTTGGCAATATAATCTTCATCTCCTCCACACACATATTGGCTTTGGCTGCTTACGTAATTTTCTAACTCTGTCCACTCCGCATCGCTCGGAACGTGCCAACCATCAGGGCAAATACCTTGCACACCACTTGGGTTGGCACTGCTGGCAGAACCATTCATCACTGCCGCCCAATTGTACAAGTAACCATAATCGGAAACATTGGCACTGTTGTCATCAGGATAGTAACGGTAAGCTACGTCATAACTTGCTTCCGTTCCTAATGGAATTGGGGTTCCGTCTGCATAACGACTGGTACGCAAGTTCTCGGCCATCCACACTTGGTTACCCAATTTCACCGTTTTATACACATTGCCATCAAAATCAGTTACTGGTTGCGAAGGTCCATCTGTAGTAGGTTGTAAAGGTTCTTCACCCATAGTAGGACCTTCATGTTCGTTACACGAACTGAAAGCACAAATTCCCAAAACAGAGAGAATAATGAACAATATTTTTCTCATAAACAAAAAGAGGATTTCTATTTTAACATTTCAAAAATCATCTTCGCAAATTTTGCCGAAATCCGTTAAACAAAATTCAAGAAAATAACCTTGCAAAGATATAATTTATTTTAACAGTTTTTTCGTTTTTTTACAAAATATCGATTTTTACACAGCGCAGTCCAACTTTCTCATTAAAAATTCAACAAAAATATTCCTCATTCACGCAAATTAATCGTATCTTTTTGGGGTTAATTGCGAACACAACGGACAGAGGAGCCGTAGTCCTCGTAGTCGTTGTACCTGCTCACGTAGGCGTAGCCGTAGTACAAGAAGCGGCCGTAGGCGTGGTTGCTTATATTCTGCGTAGCACTCCAGAAGTTAGCGTAGAGGCCGAAGTTGTTGTAGCTGCCGTTGTAGAGGCCAGCGGGACGGGCAGAAAAACCCGTAGCGTTATTAGCAATGGGATTGTTGCCAACAGCACAATTAAATGTACTGCTATTCCACCCCTCCTCGCTTGCCAACGCTTTGGCAATATTACCAGTATAATCACCACACACATATTGGCTTTGACTTTTTACGTAGTTCGTCAACTCTGTCCACTCAGCATCGCTCGGAACGTGCCAACCTTCAGGACAGATTCCTTGCACACCACTTGGATTGGCACTGCTGCTAAGTGAACCATTCATTACAGCGGGCCAATTGTAGAGGCAACCACAATCGGAAACATTGGCACTGTTGTCATCAGGATAGTAACGGTAAGCTACGTCATAACTTGATTCCGTTCCTAACGGAATTGGGGTTCCGTCTGCATAACGAGTGGTACGCAAGTTCTCGGCCATCCACACTTGGTTACCCAATTTCACCGTTTTATACACATTGCCATCTATATCAGTTACTGGTTGCGAAGGTCCATCTGTAACGGGGCGTGAAGGTTTGGCTGTAGTAGATTGCGAAGGTTTGTCTGTAGTAAGATGTTTCTGTTCTTTACACGAACTGAAAGCACAAATTCCCCAAACAGAGAGAATAATGAACAATATTTTTCTCATAAACAAAAAGAGGATTTCTATTTTAACATTTCAAAAATCATCTTCGCAAATTTTGCCGAAATCCGTTAAACAAAATTCAAGAAAATAACCTTACAAAGATATAAATAATAAAGCAAATAGCTCCATAAATATTAATCAGTATTCGCTATACGCAAAACATTAACAATTAGATTTTTAATCAAAAAACAGAACAGAAAATCTACCAAAATTTTACATTTTTTCAAAAATCAAAACTTCCCATTTGGGAGAAAATTACGCTTTGAATTCAAAAACTACCAAACACGATACATTTACAATTCAACACGTGCTCAGAATAATGAAAGAAGGCCTCAGTTTATCAATTACACGCTTAACTCTCTTTTCTATCTTAAACTAATTGGGATTTACAATGCCAGATTATGGCTCTAATCGATTTTTTTCATAAGTAACAAAACCAACAGGGTACAAAAATCCCCAATAGAAAAAAGTGCTATTTAACCATGCTTTAATACTCAATGTATCTAGAAAAATATTCATAAACAAACTAACAAGGCTTGCAGAAACAAGACTAACAATCATAAAATACACGTATTTGTGCTTTTTGATAAAATTAGATACTATTTTGCGTGGTTTCATCTCAATTTAATTTGCATTTATCAATTCTTGAAGACAATATCCTGCAGAAGAACCACAAGCACTAGCCATTCCGGAAACGACAATGCCTGGTCCTGAAGTTACACCCACCATTGCACCTACTACTGCTCCTCCAGCATCAGCAGCTACTATAGGACGTGTAATTTCCCACGCTTCTTTAAGCATTCCCTTAAACTTTTCCCATCTTGGCCCCTTATCTTGACCGTACAAATAAGAAGAAAGGTAATTGATAGAACTCAGATATACTTCAGAGAATAATTTTGCATAAAAGTATTCATCTTTCATCTCAACATTTTTCATCATTTCATATCCTAAATTTAAGGTGACTTCTATTTAATATTCACATCATCTTCCCAAATCTCTGCTGAAGTCTATTAAACAAAATTCAAGAAATTGATTTTACAAAGATAGTATAAATAACAAAGAGAATAACTTGTAGGTTGTTAATTATATTTAAAGAATAGAAAATACAAAAAGTTGATTATAAGAAATTTAAGTAAAAAAGAACAGAAAAACGACTTAACTTTTACATTTTATTCAGAAATAAAAGCTTGCAATTTAGGAGAAAATCACGTTTTGAATTCAAAAAAAATCAAGTACGATGAAATCAAAGTCCAATTCAGGCGCAGAATAACGAAAGCGATTGGTAAATTTACCCTTTTTATCTGACAGAAATATAACTAAATAGACAAAAATGTACAAATAAGCAGGTTTAAACATGCTTATTTAGAAAATTTAGTATAAATAAGAACTATTTAATCGATTAAGATGTAAAACAAGAGGAGAACTATTTAGCTATTGTAGATTACAACCACTACGAGTCATCATTACATTTGTAAAACGATATTAATCAAAACACAATCTTTTTCCTACTCTTCATCAGAAGTAGGCCCAACTTCTTTTAGTGGGCGTGGCTCCAAAACTGCGGCTTGCGTAAACACCTTCCGCTGCATAAATAGCAATACAGCTGCTAAAGCGGCTCCCAAAACATCGGAGAAAGTGGCTGAAAGCCAAACGCCATCTAATCCATTTC
>Ga0233362_1000183_pt1 | contig 12197 bp, 9 predicted proteins | sample ElkDunMinimDraft_22_FD_180674 | JGI IMG/M metagenome (GOLD analysis project Ga0233362, IMG submission 180674) | Fecal eukaryotic communites from dung pellets of Tule Elk in California, USA - Elk Dung C1 | ecosystem: Host-associated > Mammals > Digestive system > Large intestine > Fecal | place... | reverse complement strand
AGACTACATAAAAACGATACGCCTAAGGCGATAAATAAATATACTAATAATAAAGGAACGGACCCTTCTGATTCCATAATGTTGTAATTACTTGTTATTCATACGATTAAGGAAGCACTCAATCGTGTTGCGCATGAGCATGGTGATGGTCATTGGCCCTACTCCACCCGGTACAGGGGTGATGGCGCCAGCCACTGGCAATACTGCCTCATAATCCACATCGCCCACGAGTTTACCATCCTCGGTGCGGTTGATACCTACATCAATCACGGCTGCACCTGGTTTGACGAACTCGGCGGTTACCATCTTCGCACGACCTACGGCAGCCACGAGGATATCCGCTTCGCGGCAAACGGCAGCCAAGTCCTTGGTGCGGCTGTGCGCAATAGTCACAGTAGCATTGCGGTCAAGCAGGAGTTTGGCAACTGGTTTACCCACGATATTGCTTCGGCCAATAACAACGGCTTTCTTGCCTGCCATCTCCACGCCCGCTTGGTCAAGAAGTTCGATGATACCTTTTGGGGTACATGGGAGGATGCAGTGTTGGTTGAGCCACAGGCGTGCCACGTTCTCAGGGTGGAAGCCGTCCACATCTTTCTCGGCAGAAATAGCGGCGATGACTTTATCCTCAGAGATATGTTTTGGCAAAGGCAATTGCACGAGGATACCGTCCACGAGTGGATCGTTGTTAAGTTTGTCGATCTCAGCGAGGAGTGTTACTTCGCTCACATCTTCAGGGAGTTCCACGAGGTGGCCGTCGAAACCACAATACTCGGTTGCTTTGATTTTGCCGCGCACATACGAACGGCTGGCAGGGTTGTCACCTACGATGATGACCATGAGGCATGGGCGGCGACCATATTGCTCCGCCAATGCATCTACTTCGATTTTCATCGCATCCTTGAGGGATTGCGAGATTTGTTTACCGTCGATAATCATAAAATATCTATTTTGAGTAAGGAACAAGGAGCAAAGAGCAAAGATTTATTACCATCGTCTGATTAGTCGTTACTGATTTGTCTTGATTCTTGGTTCCTGGTTCTTGGTTCTTGGTTCAATATTCTCAAAGCGCCCAATGCGCGATATCTTTGCGGTAGAAGAGGTTGTCGCAGTGGATTTTCTCTATCTCCTTATATACCTTGGCTTGTGCCTCGGCGATGTCTTTGCCCGTAGCAATGCACATCATCACGCGACCGCCATTGGTTTTGAGAACGCCGTTGTCGTTCTTCGTTCCCATGTGGAAGACAGGGCCGTCAAACTGCTCAACGCCTTCAATCACAGCGCCTTTCGCATAGTCGCCAGGGTAACCCTTAGAGGCAAGTACAACACCAATAGTGGCTTCGTTTCTCCATGCCAATTGCCCATCGCCCATAGCCAATTGCCCAGTCGCGATTCCGTAGAACACATCATATGCGTCAGACTCAAGGAGTGGCAATACGACCTCTGTCTCTGGATCACCAAAACGAGCATTAAATTCAATGACCTTGATGCCTTGTGCGGTTTTCATCAGTCCGCCATAGAGCACACCTGTGAGTGGCAATCCCTCTTGGCACATACCTTTGGCAACGGCTTCAAGGACATGTTTGCGGGCAAAAGCCTCATCTTCTTCGGTCACGAAGGGTAGGGGAGTGTACGCACCCATACCGCCTGTGTTAGGACCTTCGTCGTTGTCATAAGCACGCTTGTGGTCTTGTGAGAGAGGCATTGGATAGACATTCTCGCCGTTGACAAAGCACATAAAGGAGAACTCAGGACCCTCCAAATAGTCTTCGATCACCACTTTGCCCTTACCAAACGCCTCATTGCAGAGCATGTCTTGGAGAGCAGCGTCTGCTTCTTCGAGGGTAGTGGCGATGACTACACCCTTGCCTGCAGCCAAACCGTCGTATTTGAGTACGGTTGGCAGTGTGCCTGCTTTGACGTATGCCAAGGCCTCGGCGTAGTCGCTAAAGGACTGATACCCAGCGGTAGGCACATGGTATTTGTCCATGATAATCTTAGCGAACTCCTTGCTGGACTCGATTTGTGTAGCCGCTTTGGTATGACCAAAGATAGGCATACCTTCTGCACGGAAAGCATCTACCACACCAGCCGCGAGGGCAGCCTCTGGACCAACCACGGTGAGATCCACTTCGGTCTCTTTGGCAAAGAGGAGCAAGCCCTCTACATCGGTATCTTTGATCGCCACGCACTCAGCCAATTGGGCAATACCTGCATTGCCTGGAGCGCAGTAAATCTTCTCCACTTGTGGGCTGCGTGAGAGCGCATACACGATGGCATGCTCTCGTCCGCCTCCACCTATAACGAGTACTTTTTTCATTTATAACGCGAAATGTATATTTTATGCATACTAAATCGGGCGCAAAGTTACAAATTTTCTCGCACATACGCAAGCGCATGCGACAAATTAATGTATAAAAACAGAGAGATTCTGAAAAATCTCTCTGCTCTCATATCCGATAGCCTATAACCTATAGCCGTTTAGGCGTCCTATAGGCAAAGCCTTCCTACATCTTATTTCACTTGTGCACCAATAGCATTGTAAACTTTGCCATCACGGATGATAACGAGTTGACCGTCAAGGATTTGTTTCTTAACGCCTACTACATTAATATCGATATTCTCAACACCAGAAGCTGCAGCTCCATATACGATATGTACAGGAATGCCGCATGAGTTTACTGCATTAATCTCGAAGTTCAACTGACCTTCTGTGTCTTTAGTTACGTCAACTGTACCTGTTTGGAAGAAATAGAATGGTTCTGTCAACCAGCCATCTGCATAGCCAGCGTAGTATGAAGGCATGACATTACCATCCCAATCCATACCAGTACTTGCAGTAACAGTACCTTCCATCCAGGTGCTATTGATCTCGTATGTACCAACAGGCAGAATAGTCTCTGCATCAGGCTCGCTTACTACAAAGTATACTGCAGTTACATCGCCTTGTACCTTGTCTGTGAGTTGGAGATAAATCAATCCATACTCCACAGTGCGATCATTGATAGTAACCTCAGTATCCGCACCATATACACGCTCTACAGGACCTTCCTCAGAGTCAAACTCGATATGTGGCTCTTCGTATTTAGAAGTCAAAGTTACATCGTATTGAATCGCATCTTCGCAAACAACAGAAGCGGTGAGGGTGAGATTATCTTCCTCATCAAGAGTAACAGTGAATTGTCCCTTTTGGATGTAGTAGAGATCATAAGATTCAAATGCTTCGTTGTATTTGCCGATATAACTATTGCTTGCATCGAAGTCGTATTGTCCTTCGCCAAACTTACCGAACATACCATCGTTTACGAAGGTACCTGCGACGTCATCCTTAGAAGTAGCATACACAGTTACCACGAAAGCAGTTTGCTTATCATCGGTATAGCCTACGAGGTTGTATGCTTGGTTGTACTCAAAGTCAATAATCAACTCAGCATCTTTGATATCAAGTTGAACTGTTTCGGTAGGAGTTGGAGCCACATACCACAAACGCACTTGGTAGAGGATGCCCTCAAAGGTTACATAGTCTGCTTCAATCTTGGTGGTATCAGCTACTTGGTAGAGTTTACCATCCTTGATTTCAGCCACAGTAATAGGAGTGCCATCTTTAGCCTCTAGATAGCTAAAGAATGCGTTGATATACTCTTCGTCAAACTCGCCGCCCAACTCTACTTCAGACACATTGATAGAAGCACGGTATTGGTCGTTCTCATTGAATATTTGGATATCGTTATTCAAATGAGGATAGTACTTAGCTTGTGCAGACTTATCAAAAGCTACCACAATAGTGTCTTTTTGCTCAGGGATAGTGCGTGATAGGTGCAAGTTGTAAATCTTGTTATCGTTACCAAGCATAGTGCCTTCGATAGCCCAACTGTTATCATCTGCAAGCGTTACTGTCACTTGCGCATTAAGACTTGTAATGGTATTCATCTGAGCGTCGTCCAAGAAGATAGCCGCATCATAGGTACCCTCTTCTGCTAATTCTGCTTGCCATCCACCACGGATAGAAAACTCTGGAGTTGTTGCGTAGAAATCTACACTGCCAAACCACAGAGCGTATGAATCATCTACCTCCAAGTCAATTGCTGTCAATTCGATAGTCTCAGTTGGTGCTGGTAGAGGAGCTGCAAGGATAATATGATAATCTACTGTATCATTACCCATCATAGTGATTTCTGTCACATAAGCCAATTCACCTGTCACAACATGAGAAGCGAGATCAACTTGTGCTCTGAATGAGATAGGAGAAAGAACTGTACCTTTGTAGGAAATATGACTTTCATCCCAGATAATCATATTCTTGCCATAGGTACCAATCACATCTGCATTATCAACCACAAGCTTGACATCCAAGTCATCGTTCTTGCCTTCTACAGCAAATGTCCAACCCTCTTGTGTCAAAGTAGCATCCTCGATGTATGCTTCTACTTGTCCTTTAGATAAAATCTCCTCATGCTTAGCATTCACATAGTAAGTATTACCATCTTCGCCTACAAGGGTTGCAGTTAAAGTGTAACGCTCTAGGTTAGCGCTTACTTTCTCGTAAGAGAGAGTCATCATGATCTCAGAGAAGTGGATAGAGCCATAGCTGAATGGAGTGGTCAGGTGGGTATATTCATAGTCAAAATCAACTATAATGAATGTACCACATGGATTATCAGCTGGTGCAGTCCACTCAAGGTTCAAATTGTGACCATATTCTGTGCTTGACCAATCGTCACAGCTCAGACCAATCCACCATTGACCTTCTTCTTCGAAGTACATCATACCTGCAAATGCATCGTAATTCAAGGTTATCTCCTCTTGTTGTGCTTTTGCGATAGGAGCAGCCTTTGTGGTAGGTTTTGCTTGACGCTCCAGTTTATCCATACCTAGTACCTTAGCTATTTGCTTGTGGTGTGCGAGTTTTTTAGTAGCCAATTCAGTAGCATGTCCATTAGGATCTACCTTTTTGCCTAATTCAGTATGTGTAACCGCTAGCATACTGAACGTTACACATGTAGCCATTAAAAGTGAGAAAAATTTCTTCATACAGACAAAAATTTAAAGTTAGTAATTTATTGTTAAAAGAGTTGTTTATGGTAAAACGTTTGCAAAAGTACAATTTCTATTTGGAATGTGCAAATATTGATAAAAAAAAATGTAATTTTTGTTAATAATTACTTCAAAACAATACAAGTTCTCCCTGCTACGCAAGGGGAACTTGTATTGTCAAAGTTATCTATTAATTAATGTTTGAAGTGGCGTGTGCCAGTCATGAGCATGCATATGCCGAGTTCGTCGGCTTTCACTACGCAGTCGTTGTCGCGGATACTGCCACCAGGTTGAACGATAGCGGTTACACCATACTTAGCTGCCAAAGCCACAGTATCATCAAATGGCAAGAAGCCGTCAGAAGCGAGGATAAGACCTTCGGTCACACCTGCTGCGTGGGCTTGCTTCATAGCAATCTCTGCACTACCTACGCGGTTCATTTGACCTGCACCTACACCCAGCGTTTGACCGTTCTTTACCACTACTATCGCATTGGATTTCACGTGCTTAACGATATTCCAGCCGAATTGCATGTCTGCCAAGGTTGCTGCATCGGGTTGCACCTTAGTAGCGCACATGTCGGCTGTGATAGTCTCGATTTGGGTGTCGAGGTGTTGTACGAGCAAACCGCCGTTCACGCTCACATATTGGTCGATAGCATCAGTGCTTGGAGTCATGTCCACTTGGATAACGCGGAGGTTCTTCTTGGTAGCGAAGATCTCCATTGCCTCGTCGGTGAAGGCTGGCGCGATAACAATCTCGAGGAAGATTGGCTTCATGCCGAGGGCAATCTCTTTGGTAATGGTGCGGTTGCAGATTACAATACCGCCGTAGATGCTCACGGTGTCTGCTTCGTATGCCTTTTGCCATGCCTCTTCGATAGTATCAGCCACAGCAGCACCACAAGGGTTCATGTGCTTGAGGGCTACGCAGAAAGGTTGTTGGAAATCGCGAGCGATATTGAGCGCTGCGTTGGCGTCTTGGATATTGTTGTAGGACATCTCCTTGCCTTGGAGTTGTTTGCCACTAGCGAGTGAGAATGGGATAGCTTTGGTAGAAGCATAGAACTTAGCTGATTGGTGAGGGTTCTCGCCATAGCGAAGACCTTGCTTGAGGTCGAACTCGAGGAAGAGTTTCTCATTGAGGCCAGCTTTCTCGCGCATGTAAGTAGCTATGCAGCAGTCATATTGCGCGGTATGGGTGTATGCTTTAGCAGAAAGTTGCAGGCGAGTTTCGAGAGTGGTATTGCCAGTGGCGTTAATCTCAGCGAGGATAGTGTCGTAGTCCGCAGGATTGCAAACGACAGTCACATCGTTGTAGTTCTTCGCTGCAGATCGCAACATAGATGGGCCACCTATATCAATCTTCTCGATGGCTTCTGCCATAGTAGTACCCTCTTTGGCGATGGTCTCGCGGAATGGATAGAGGTTCACGCACACGAGGTCGATGAACTCGATGCCGTTCTCCTGCAATGCTTGGAGGTGAGATGGCTCATCGCGGCGAGCAAGAAGACCACCGTGCACCTTTGGGTGGAGGGTCTTAACGCGACCGTCACAGATCTCTGGGAAACCTGTTACATCGCTGATGCCGATAGTTTTAACACCTGAATCTTCGAGGAGTTTTTGTGTACCGCCTGTGGCGATAATCTCCCAACCTGCTGCTTGCAGGCCCTTTACAAAATCAACTAATCCTGTTTTGTCGCTTACGCTGACTAATGCTCTTTTTGCCATAATGTTATTTGTTTTATCTCCTTGCCCTATCGGGCAGAAATCTTAATTAAATCTTATTTTACGATGTTGTTTGTTTTTATTGCCTTCGCTCTTCGTTTTGGGAACATCCAAAACTCATCACTAATCTTCAGTAAATGCTGCGGATGGTTTTTGATTGATTTTTACAGAGCGCATGCCATCAAAAAAATCATATGCTCCAAAATTAATTAACCATCCTTGTTCCTTATTGCATAACTTTAAGTAAGTTTTAAGTTGCTTATAATGAACAGGCAATACTTCTTCTACAGATTTTAATTCTACAATAACTTGATCTTCAACGAGAATATCTAATCGAAGTGATTTATCTAATAAGTTACCTTTATAGCAAACCTCAATTGGTACTTCGGATTGTACGCGGAGTCCACGTTCTTGAAGTTCATATACCAATGCTTTGTGATAAATTGATTCTAACAACCCAGGTCCAAAGGTATTATACACCTCCATTGCAGCACCGCGTATTTGATATGATAACTCGTGAATAGTCATGATTGTTAATAATCCTTTTTACTTTGCCAGAAATCTATATAATACCGCCACATTTACTGAAGATTTAGCGCACGAGTTTCGTTCAGAACGAAACGAGGAGCGGATTGCAATAAAAATCAGTAGCGTGGATAAAAGATTTATTTAGATTTCGTGAGCGCAGCGAGCAGGATTTTATATTATTTCATTGTTACCAGCGATGACGGAACCTATTACTTGGGCTTTGTCGCCGTGTTGAGCGAGGATAGCGATGGCTTTCTCTGCATCAGCAGCAGGCATAGCAATCACCATACCAATACCCATGTTGAAGATGTTGAACATCTCGCGGTGAGGGATATTACCCCACTTCTCCAAGCATTGGAACACTGGCAGAATCTCCCATGAACCCTCAGTCACGCTGAAGCCCTGACCGTCCTTCAAGATACGAGGGATATTCTCATCAAAGCCACCGCCTGTGATATGTGCTACACCGTGCACATCGCAGTTCTTGATGACCTCCAACACTTGCTTTACATAGATGCGAGTTGGAGTCAGCAGCACTTCGCCGAGTGGTTTCTCAGCATTGAGTTCTGGATAAACGGTGTGAAGGTCAAGCCCTGCATCGCTAACCACCTTGCGTACAAGACTGAAACCGTTGCTATGTACGCCTGAAGAAGAGATACCCACGAGCACATCGCCTACAGCCACTTTGCTGCCGTCAATGAGTTGGGATTTCTCCACCACGCCAGTGGTGTAACCTGCAATGTCGTATTCGCCATCGCCGTACATACCTGGCATCTCGGCTGTCTCGCCACCTACGAGAGCGCAACCTGCTTGACGGCAACCTTCTGCCACACCTGCCACGATGGCCTCTACCTTCTCGGGGATGTTGTGACCAATAGCCACATAATCAAGGAAGATAAGTGGTTCTGCGCCTTGTGCGAGCACATCGTTCACGCACATCGCTACAGCGTCAATACCAATGGTATCGTGCTTGTCCATCGCGAAAGCGAGTTTGAGTTTGGTTCCTACGCCATCGGTGCCACTAACGAGCACTGGTTCTTTGATGTTGAGAGCCGAGAGGTCGAACATTCCACCAAACGAACCGATATTGCCCATTGAGCCAAAGCGGTTGGTACTTTTTACGTGTGATTTAATACGACTTACTACTTCGTATCCGGCTTCGAGGTTCACGCCGGCTGCCTCATAATGTTGTGCCATAAATATTTTAGTTACATTTCATTTCACGTTAGTGGCTCCTAAGGGAGCGTTGATGGTTTCGCTGCGCTTCACGAAAGGTGGCTGCGCGTTAGTACTTCCCAATGTCCGCCTTTGGATGGGCCTACCCATTGAATATTGTAATACTGTCGTAATGCATCTATATCGCGTCGTATGCTGCGTATTGTGATACCATGAATAGTAGCCATTTTATGGGCAGATATGGTATTGTCCGTTGTTATGAGATGCAAAATTTCCTTTTGTCTATCGGTTAGTTTTTGGGTGACATTTTGGGTGACATTTTGGGTGACATTGCTTTGTTTTTCGCCTAAATATGGTTGCTCTTTCCATTCGGCAGATGGATTGATGTGCAAGTATCTGTTGCGTAGGTCCCATTGCTCACCTAATAGCAGATTGCGGAAGAAGCGTTCCAAATATATTGGCGAGTAATCAATGCCTTTGACTGCGTTCTTGTAGTTGGCTCTTACTAAGGCATTGCGGAAGTACCACGAATATTTTGCAAACAAATCGTTATCTACATTGAAACCTATATGACGCAGATACAGGATGGTAAATACTGCCGTAGTGCGTGTGTTGCCCTCTCCGAAAGGATGAATTTGCCATAATCCCGAAACGAATTGTGCTATGTGCACTACTTGTTGCTCCAGTGATAGGTTCTTATAACTGAAATTACGCTCTTGCTCTATGTCAAACTTCAATGCACGGTATAGGTCTTCCCAGTTGAGATAATTGACTGTATCAGAGTCCAATATCCATTCTTTCTTTGTGATATCGTAACGGCGTATCTCGCCTGCGTGCTTTAGTACTCCGTCAAATATCCTTCGATGCAAAGCAACAAATCCTTTCGCACTAAAGTCCAGCGATACTGAAGATAGAATCTTTGTGATGTTTACCGATGCTTTATCCGCCTCACATTGGTCATCATTGATTGGCTCGCGTGATGCTTTGGATTGATAATAGGTCTTTATCAAATGGCGAGCCTCATCAATATCAATCTTGCCCTCTATATGCTTTTTTGCTGTTTCTTTCAGGTAGTCAGATGTTTGCAATCCATCCACAGCCTGCAAACCAATTGCCGTCCGCCAAATGGCAGCTCGTTCTTGCTGATTGGGCTCACCCTGACGGATGTATTCATCAAACTCCAAAAAATCAGTCATTCTATTGAGATTTTAGAAAATTCTCTGCGCAAATTAAATTCGGGTACAAAGGTAATCATTTTTCTGCATATACGCAAGGAAATGTTTAGAAAGTTTGTGAGGAATTTTATTTTGCTAAATCGGGTGTGAAATTCTTTGCAAGTTAGGCGACCACCATAGGAGATCTGTGGGACATCTGTGGGCTTTCTGTGGCTTTTTTGATGCGTCTCTATAATAGTGCTGCAAAAATCTTCGGCGCGGAAGGGGTTTTGCGCCGAAGATTGGAGATTTTGGAGGTTAAGATGGTATATACAACACGCGTAATCATTTGTATTACAAGAGTTTCCGCGTGTGTGTATTTTTTTGAAAAAAGTTTTCGCGCGCCGAAGATTGTGCCGAAGATTGTGTCGAAAGTGAAGTAACAAGAAATCCTTGTGAGTTCGATTATTTGCAACAAAGGTAGTATATCAAACTCAAAAAGTTGTCAATTTATTAGGAAAAATGTATTTTTTAGATTATATTGTGCCGAAATTAAGTATAATATTATGAGTATGATTTATGGTTATATTCGCGTAAGTTCTGACAAGCAGACGGTTGAGAACCAGCGATTTGAGATTGAAAGATTCTGCAAAGTAAACAACATAGGCATTGATGGTTGGATAGAAGAAACTATCAGTGGCACAAAAGCCTATAATAAAAGGCAATTGGGTGTATTGTTAAGGAAAGTACAAAAAGATGATGTGATCATTTGTTCTGAGTTGTCACGGTTAGGAAGGTCATTATTTATGATTATGGAGATACTGAGTATCTGTATGAAAAAAGAATGTCGCGTATGGACTATCAAAGATAATTACCGTTTAGGAGATGATATACAAAGTAAGGTATTAGCTTTTGCCTTCGGACTATCAGCAGAGATTGAAAGGAATCTGATTAGCCAACGGACGAAAGAAGCATTAGCTCGGAAGAAAGCGGAGGGTGTAAGATTAGGAAGACCTGTAGGCAAACAATCCCGCCAATGTACTTATAAATTACACAAGAGAGAATGTTTAATACGCGGACTAATAGCAGAAGGGCTATCTTTCAAAAAGATAGGTGATATATTACATGTAAATAAAGATACAGTTCGAAAATATTATCATACTTTTATCGAAAACAACTGATATGAATAGAGCGATTTTGTTCAGTTGCACCAGGTTGATTGTCTATTTCCATCTGTAGATAGTTGGGTTATACTTTCGTCCTTAGAGCAGAGCATAAAAAATAAAATAGAAGCAGTAGGAACGCCACTGCGAGAATGGGATATAAATATTTATCGTGGTGTTCTTACTGGCTACAATGACGCTTTTATTATTGATTCTGCAAAAAGAGAAGAGATTCTATTAAATTGCAAAACAGGAGAAGAACGCTTGCGTACGACCGAATTAATACGACCGATTCTTCGCGGTAGAGATATTAAACGATACAGCTATGATTGGGCTGGATTGTGGTTGATAAATACACACAATGGAGTAAAGGGAAAATTATCTTCAATAGACATCAATGATTATCCATCAGTAAAGCAATATCTTGATTTGCATTGGGAAAAAATCAAAAAACGTGAGGACAAAGGAATCACTCCCTACAACCTTAGAAACTGTGCTTATATGGACGATTTTAATAAGCCAAAAATCGTATATGCAGAATTAGCAAGAACAGGTAATGCATTTACACTTGATATGAATAATCAAATGATTAGCAATACTAGTTATATGATTACATTTGATAAAAATGATAATGATGAATGTAAGTTATACTGTTTATTAGGATTTTTAAATTCTTTAGCTACTTTATTTTATTTGGATGTATCTTGTAGCAGATTTGATGAGAATGGTTGGAGATGGCTAAGACAGTATGTCGAAAACATACCTGTTCCTCAAATAATCTCTATAGAGTTGTATAATGAAGTAGCAAATGCACTCAAGACTCCTACTGACGACATAATAAAAAAAATTAACAATCTTATTTTTGCAATTATAGGTCTTGACCTTGGAGAAATAAATTATTTAGAAAGAAAATTTGCTAAATACTAAATTGTTCTATATATTCAATTTCTTCTCTAGATAATTTATATAACTCATATATGTTAGAATTTATCTCATTCTCAATATCAATATTGCCTGCAAGATATTGTTGTAAGAATGTAGTAAAAATAGTTGTATCTTCCAATTGAGGGATCTTAATCGGTTCCACAGCTTGAACACTTATCAACAAATCTCCAGTACCAGTTTTAGGAGCATCTTTAAGTAAGAAGTGTCCCATTGGAGAGTTAAGAACACAACAAATGTAAGCTATATCAGTGCCCGTTGCAAAACAAGTACTATCCAGACCTAATTTTCTAGTGTCATCATATGAGAATCTTAAGATAGACCCAACTCTTTTCCATAAAATTTTGGGCTTATTAAAATCGTCCCAATAACCAATGTTATCTTGTGTTTCATACCACTTGTTATTAGTCTTTTTACGCGATTTAACTTCCACTCCATTTATAAAATACTTAGCTCCAGACTGTTCTAGTTTT
>Ga0233362_1000182_pt1 | contig 12208 bp, 11 predicted proteins | sample ElkDunMinimDraft_22_FD_180674 | JGI IMG/M metagenome (GOLD analysis project Ga0233362, IMG submission 180674) | Fecal eukaryotic communites from dung pellets of Tule Elk in California, USA - Elk Dung C1 | ecosystem: Host-associated > Mammals > Digestive system > Large intestine > Fecal | place... | reverse complement strand
CAGGAGTTGCACATCGTATAACGCTTATAAACAAAGTGTTATGTTTTTATGTGGTTCATATGCAGGTTATTGGTATGACTATATTGGAGGAGAAGCACAAGTTGATGCATCTTTATCAGCTGCAGGTAATATTGGAGTACATAAGAATATGTTTATCGCGATCAATAATAATCCAGCGACATATAACCCAAAAGATTTTGCAGGTGAGTATTCAGGAGCTTCTTTGTCTCTCTCATGGAGAGCATTAGCTGGTATATCTGTTGATGGTCAATTTGCGACATCAAAAGATGGAACGTGGAATGTCATTTCGTTGGGTCTTTCAGGGTCTATTGGAGCTCAAGCGGGATTGTTCGCAGGTTTTGACGCAACAGCAGGAGCTTATTTAGGTGGATTGAAGTTGATTACTAATATGAAACCAACAAAATCAAGATCATTATTTGACATAGGGAAAAATTGGGTATCACATTGGTTTTATTGATATTTAACAAAAGTGTAAAGTGTTTCTTGCGGAAAAATTTTGAATCCTAACAAAAACTCATTTTCTGTTATGAAAAAAAAACAGGATATTTATCTTTTCATAATTATATTGTTTTTTTTATCTTTGTTCTGGTTTATTGTTTGTTTCGAAATAAAAAAAACACGCAATTTCAGAGAAGAGTATAAGAGCCATACTATTAATACATTTATGAATTTGAAATTCAAGGGGAATATTGTTTCTTTAAAAGAATATAATTACGGGGGTAGAATATATGGCTTGATGGCTGTTAAATTAGATTATTGCAATGTGGATAGTTTTTATGTCTTTGACAATATGTTATGTTTGAAAATATCAAAAGGGATGGCAATTTTACCAACAAATTGCATACACCCGTATGACACCTTTGATGAAAGGTCGAATGCACTACTTAAATCGATCTACGTGATGGTCAACATGAAAAACGATAATCAAGTAATCTATGTGGACTCATTAGGATGTCAATTTTCGGAAAATTTGGATTTCCCAAGTAAGCCGTTTAAGAAGGATTTGTTTGATCAAATTTCAAAAGAATTTATTGGTCAGAATTAACACTCAGATTCGACAACGCTAATGGGAAAAATTTCTTGTTAAAAAAAAGAGATGGTTAACGATGTCTTATTTTTTGTAGGAATTGTCAAGGGAGACCGGGCACGCTATCCATTCAAACTTCGCGGCAAGCCGCTCGTAAGCATTCCTATCGTTGTCGCGGATATCAAGGAAACAAAACCGTAGTCAATCAGCGCGACTGCGGTTTTCTTATGCCGTCCCATCCTGTGACGGGAGTTTATCTTTGCCAAAACTTAACGTTTATGGCAAAGAGCAGCACCCGCAGGGTAACCAGATACTGTCCCAAAAAGTGTGTAAAAATTGTTTGTGCAAAGATATATTTTTTTTGACATTTGCGAGTGATTTATAATTTTTTACGTTTTGAAATCTGTTTTCACTTCGGCCAGCCTCCGTTTCATCACACTTCAAAGCTAATCCCACCGAAAGTGTTATTGCTCGTGAACAAAAGCAGTAATCGGGTAGTTGTAGCAGCTCATTTCCGTTGCGACTCCATATAAAAGTATTAGTCCCGCTTCCACATTGGGCAAAGCACCGCGAACTTTCAGGCTCATCTTAAACGTTTTGTTTAATCGTTCAATCCAGTTGGTCGTATAAATCACGGATCTGATGTTGTAGTTCTATTTCAGATAGGTAAAATGAAGTGCTAAACGCTCGTTTTGGAGTTTGCTTGACAGCCAAAGATATTTGTTTTTCCTTTCGGGCATAATCGAACATGCGGCTTACCTGACTGGTGCTGTACTTCTTGCCGTATAACTCCTCAAATACTACCGTAAATCTTTCGGTAACGATAGCCATTGCTGTAATCCAAGTAATTTTCATTGTGGATTTCGCGTTCTAAAATTTCGCACTTTTGCGCTTGTGTAATTTCCATTTTTTTATTTTCTTAGTTTTGCAAATATATCATATTTGCCGGAAATTACACACTTTTGGGGATACTACCACCATAAACTTAAATTTAACTTGATATGATGTATAAAGTTTATTATTATGTTTATGATTGTATCAAATTTCAAAAACAATCATGTAAACTATGCAAAACGACCTACAATAGATATTATAGAATGATGAATTTCGATTTTCCTACAATTTATTTATTAGTTTCACGTTATTTTTACTCAATTATTTCTACTAAAATTAATGATGACAAAAAGTTTTTCCACAAATATGAAGTTAGCAGACCTCATCTCTGCAAACTATCATCTTATTTTGATATTGCCACGTTTAGGTATTTCTTTAGGATTTGAAGATAAAAGCGTAGAGGAGGTTTGTCGCAATAACCACGTTGATCCAGAGCTTTTTATTTTGGTTTGCAATATCTATTCTTTTAACAATTATATACCAGATAATAAAGAAATCACATCTATCAATATAAATCAATTAGTTTCCTATTTGTTAGCATCACATCAATATTACATTCAGGAAAGAATTCCGCATATTGAGCAACATCTTCATCATATTGCCAACCGAGTAGAACCGAAATACGGCACTATTCTCAAAAAATTCTTTGATGATTATAAAAATGAAGTTTTTAATCATTTTAAATATGAAGAGGAGATTGTGTTTCCTTATCTTAAAAAACTTTGTGAAAGTAATAAATATCAATCATATCGTATAGAAGAGTTTTCACAAAACCATAGTAATATTGAGGATAAATTGGGAGATTTAACACAAATCATATATAAATATCTTCCTGGGAATATACTTCCTGAGGAGAGCATAGAGTTGGTTTTTGATGTGATGGAACTCTCTTCTGATTTAAATAAACACACCCTAATTGAGGAAAAAATATTAACTCCCTATATTGAAACTTTAGAAAGGAGTGTAAAATGAATCAAACATACCACACCTTAATTGTTGAGCCTTCAGCAATTATTACCACTGGTTTGACAAAAATTTTGGGAGATATTCCTCATTTTCGTAAAATCTCTACATTATCTGACATTAACTATCTTCAGGAAAAGTTGTTAACCTCACCTCAACTTCTTATTATCAATCCAACATTGGTAGTAGGCACCCAACGTACAATTTTGAGTAACTACCTGCAAACGCATCCAAAAGCGGTTTGTATTGCTTTGGTTTACCAATACACAGAGCCTTCAACACTATCATTTTACCACAATATTATTGATATTCGAGAAAATCCGAGCAAAATAATTTCTTTAATACAACAAGCACTCTCTGTACAACGAGAAGAAGCGACAGCAATGGATAGCTATGAACTCAGTCAACGTGAAACAGACGTTTTGATTCAAGTTGCAAAGGGATTGAGTAGTAAAGAGATTGCAGATGCGCTAAATATTTCCATTCATACTGTAAATACGCATCGGAAAAATATTACGCAAAAAACAGGTATTAAATCGGTTGCAGGATTAGCGGTTTATGCAATGTTGCACAATCTTGTGGAGAAGGTGTAATCTTTTAAAAAGCTACACCAATACGAAAACCGGCTGTAAATGCCAAATGGCTTTCTTTCGGGAAGAGCATAAAACTATGAAAATAGTTATTATCATTTCCTGTTCCGATAGATGGACCCAACCCAGCATAAACATCAAAAAGAAACCACTTATACACTACTTGGTAACCTGTTTCTGCTAAAAGTGCCCATTGCGAAGTACGTTTCCTTATATCAGCATCCGAAGAATGCGATGGATGATATTCAAAAAAAGTTCCCACCAATTCTGGTTTTAGATAGAATCCAGCAAGCCAACTATTACTATTTTTCTGAGGAATCACATTCCACTTAAAAGCGGCCTTTACCAACCACCCTTTAGATGCAGATTTGTGGAGAAAATCCCATCCCCAACCTATTCTGCCTGCAGTAAGTTCAGCGGCATAACGAGGGTGGAAAGCACGCTCGTACGTTAAACGACATGAACCACTTCCCAGCGAAAGTAGGGTTATCTTCAAATCGTTTTTTGTAATTCGTGAATCATATTCCTGCGCATATTGTGGCGTTATGATTAAACTAAAAAATAGAACTAAAGCTATGGTAATTAAAAATCTTCTCATCTCCAAAAATTAAAAGTGCAAAAGTAACATTTTACCCTATACAAATTGATTTTATCTAAAATTTAAATCTTTAGAATTATATTATAATAATAGAAATGAAAAACAATGATTTACAATATTTTACAATTTTAAAATTATAAAAGCTCTCTATCCTGCATAGTTCTAATTATATGACTAACCATTTTTTTAGGATAGTGTAAAGAAACTTTTTCTAGAATTTCTGCAGGATCTATAGCTGGAAAATCTCTTCTAACAGATTCAATCATCTGAACAATTGCATCATATTCTGACTTAGAAGCTGTTTCCTTTCTCAACTTACGGCACACGTCACACCCTCCACACGACTCACTTTTGGTTTCACCAAAATACGCCAAAAGTTGTTGACTGCGACAGGTTTCAGTATCCATTACAAAATTCATCACAGCATCTAAACGTTTTTTTGCCACCTCTTTTCTACTTTTATATACATCGGGTGAGAAATATAAATATTTTTCATCAATTCGGGGTTGAAGAAAAATGATAAAAGGTTTGTCAGAACGTTTGCTATAGCGTATAATATTTTTCTTTGAGAGCAAGTGTAAATTGTGTTCAACATCATCAACATTTAATTGGGTTCGTTGTGCAATTTGCTCTTCGCTAATCTTTATAAAATTGGTAAATACTCCTCCATACGAGCGTAGAATTGTTTTTGTAAACTCCTCTAAATCTGGATTTTCCTTATAAAAACAATCTAATTGAAGAGAAGAGGCTTCAAACTTAATGGAAGATTGTTTTTTCACATCTTCCGAAAGAGTCATCACTCCAATTTTTTCTAAAAAAGAGAGTGCATAGAAGAAATCGATATAACTGATATTTAATTTTTTCAGTAACGTCTCGTAAAAAAATGGGAAAATCAGATTTTCGCCTTCACCTATAGCTATTCGATAGTGATTACAAAGGTCTTTGTATAGTTTTCGGATTTTCTCAATTGGCGGGAAAGATTGCTCAAAATTCTTTTGCAAATCTTTTACATCGTGATCATCGTAAAACATCACGGCCACAGAGGGTTTCAGGTCTCGACCGCCTCTTCCTGCCTCCTGAAAGTAGGCTTCCAAAGTATCAGGGATATCGATATGCACTACAAAACGCACATCAGGTTTATCAATTCCCATACCGAATGCATTTGTAGAAACAATAACGCGAGTTTCGTCATTCATCCATTTTCGCTGTTTTTCGTCACGAGTTTCAGCGTCTAAGCCAGCGTGATAAAAATCGGCACTAATTCCTCGTTGGCACAGAAATTCTGCCACCTCTTGCGTCTTCTTTCGATTACGCACATATACAATTCCAGTACCTTTATAATAGTTCATCAACTTAATCATTCTTTCACGCTTATTCTCCTCTTTCAGAACCATATAAGTCAGATTATCGCGTTTAAAACTTTTCTGAAAAACATTCTCTTTTTTAAAATCTAAGCGTTTTTGGATATCTTTTACTACCTCTGGAGTTGCAGTTGCAGTCAACGCCAACACTGGAATTTTTGGAAAATCCTTTCTAATATGGGCTATTTCCAAATAAGGAGGTCTGAAATCATAGCCCCATTGAGAAATACAATGCGCTTCATCGACAGCAATCATGCAAACATTCATTTGACGAAGTGCTATGCGAAATCGTTCTGTTTTTAAGCGTTCAGGTGAAACATATAGAAACTTATATTCCCTATCATACAAGCAATTAGAGATAACAGTTTCAATTTCATCAATCGTCATTCCAGAATAGAGTGCTGCCGCTTTAATCTTCCGTTTGCGCAAATTTTGCACTTGGTCCTTCATTAAGGCAATCAGCGGAGAAATGACAATGCAGATTCCCTCCATCGACATAGCCGGTACTTGAAAACAGATAGATTTTCCACCTCCTGTAGGCAACAGGGCCAACGTGTCGTTACCTTCTGCAACGGAGCGCACAATATCCTCCTGCAGCGGACGAAAATCATCGTATCCCCAATACTGTTTCAGAATCTGTTTAAATCTACCCATTTCATTTCAAATATGGGTGCAAAATTATAAAGAAATCTTCTGATTTCGTTTCATAGTTGTAAGAAAAATAAAATTTAAGATTTAAAGTATAAAACCTAAAATTCTGGTGTTATAATGTTACAATTTTTAGCATTTTAGCAAGTTCCTCACGACGTGTATTGAGTTTCATTATCTGCATCATCATCTTATCGATAGTCTCCTCATCTGAATTATCCTCTAACATATCTAACAAAAGTTGACGGTATCTATCGATAAGTCGCAACTTAAACATACAGATATGGCATTCCAAACTCTTGTTTAATTTAGGGACATTATTAGAAATATAATGGGTAATGATATCAAATCGGGATTCCCATAATGGACTGATTTCCAAATCGATATTAGCAAGGACAGTAATAGCAAAATTACTAATAGCAGAATCTTCGTGAGTTGTAAAATGTCGTTGAATTTCTTCTTGAGAAGTTGCACTTATCGCCACTTTTGCATATTCTTGATATATAATTTGCATTAATGGCGAAGTAAACTGAATTTGTTCTTGAGAAAATTCATTGAAAATATATTGATCAAGGCGTTCTTTTTGGAAATTTGTTTCTCCGCATTCATTTTCTACTGCCACTTCAACCTCATACATTCCAAATTGCAGAATCAGCGCAATAATATTCTCTTCCACTTGTGAGATAAGTTGCTGAGGCGTTGTTACAGATTGTTGTGGAGGTTGCGGTGTTGTTATAACTTGCGGCAACTCTTGTGGCTTTGAATCAGAAGGGCGCTGAGGGGTATTCAACCGTTTCCAGACAGCTTTCCGCAATGAAATATTTAACGTTTCCTCTGGGATATTAAATATTTCGGCACATTGTTTAATATAAAATGCCTGAACGATATTGTTGGGTGCCAAGGAGATATCTTCAATAATTTCCGTAACCACCTCTGCGCGCTTTATCGGGTCATTCCCAGCCTCAGAGGAGAGAAGATTTGCTTTGAAAAGAATAAAATTGGTTGCATTCTCTTCAAAATATCGTTTTACATACTCATCATCATGTTGGCGAGCGAAAGAGTCTGGGTCTTCGCCATCAGGAAGGAGCAGCACTTTCACATTAAAATCTGCCTCAAGCAGCATCGAAATACTTCGTTTGGAGGCTTTAATTCCAGCGCTATCGCCATCGAACAGCACAGTAATATTCCGATCTCGCGTCATTCGCGATAGCATCTTTACCTGCTCTGGAGTAAAGGCTGTACCGGAAGCTGCCACTACATTCTCTATTCCTGAGGCATGCAAGGAAATAACATCCATATATCCCTCAACAAGATAGACGTTATTGAGTTCGCGCGCGGCTCGAGAGGAGAGATCTATTCCGTAAAGAGTTTCCTTCTTATGATAAATCTCATTTTCGGGAGAATTGAAATATTTCCCACCCTTGAAATCTTTTAGTAAGGTTCTTCCACCAAAACCTATTGTTTTTCCAGAGATAGTATGAATTGGAAACATAATACGTCCGTGAAAAAAGTCGTATTTTTTCCCCGATTCGCTTACTTTAGTCAAGCCTGTTTTTATTAGATACTCCTCTTTATAACCTTTTGAAGTGGCATAATCGGTAAAAGCAGTCCACCCTTCGGGGGAATAACCTAACTTGAATTTTTTGATTATAGATTCTGATAAACCTCTCTCTTTCAGATAGCTAAGTCCCACACTTCGACCCTCTTCCGTATTAAAAAGTTGGTCGATAAAATAGTTTTCGGCAAACTGATTTAGCAAAAATAGTGCATCGCGTTCATTCTGAGCCGCAATCTCCTCAGGATTTTTCGGTTTCTCTTCAGGAATAGCGATAGAATATTTCTTTGCTAAATATTGCAAAGCTTCGTAGAAAGATAATTTCTGATAATTTTTCAGAAAATCGATAGAATTTCCTTTAGCATCACAAACAAAACAATGATAGATATTAAGGCGTGAGGAGATTGTCATTGATGGATTTTTATCATCGTGAAACGGACAAGTGCACACCCAACTCGCACCTTTTTTCTTCAGGGTCAAGAAATCGCCAACCACATCTTCAATTCGTGCGGTCGCCTTAATTTCATCAATGATTTGCTGAGGGATCATTATCTATCCACTTTGAATTTCTTGAACATTTTCTCATTCTTCATAATGTCCACTGCCTTAAGGAAAGTTTCATCAGTTTGCAATAAAATCCTATAAGCTTCTCCAAAAGAATAGAGTGTTCGTGCAAACTCAAATGTCAATGTTTCAGCTAAATATTCTCTTACTTTACTCAAATTTCGCACCTTCATCGATTCCGCATACGAATTTCTTACATACTCATTAACCATAGATTGTAATTTTGATAAGTCATTCATATCAGAAACATTTTTATACAACGAATCTAACTCTTTAGATTTCTCTTTTACAAACGATTGCATACGTGCCGAGAAGGACAAATCGATACTATCTTTCACACCTTCTTTATGTGCATAATCGATTAACATATCCATAAGGGTATTATCCACTTTGAAATTAGCCAAGAAATCGTCCATTGTAGGATATTGGTTTTTTAGATTCTCACGATGAGATTCCATATAATTCATTGTAAAACCACTGATAATTCCTTTTCTTACCATTTCGTTGTAGAGTGAAGAGTATTTAGATGTATCTAAAGGGATAAAGATATCTGGCATAATTCCGCCACCGCCATACACAATTCTTCCATTGTCAGTTTTATATTTTAATGAATCTGGGAAATGAATACTATCAGCAGATAAGAGTTCTCCATGTTGCGATCTATTATTCAAATCGTTGAAGTAACTTTCCAGACCATCTTCGTAAGGTTTTTGAATGCATCGACCAGCGGGGGTATAGTAGCGAGAAATTGTCAATCGCACTTCAGATCGATCTGCCAATGTCAAAGGGCGTTGTACCAAACCTTTTCCAAAAGAGCGGCGTCCGATAATGAGTCCGCGGTCATGATCTTGTACGGCTCCAGATACAATTTCGCTGGCGGAGGCAGAACCCTCATCTATCAACACAATAAGTTTTCCTTTTTCAAACTCACCGCGCGATGTTGAGAAGAAGCTGTCTCCGCTCCCGCGAATATTTTTTGTATAGACAATCATTTTCTTGTCTGAAATGAACTCATCAGCAATATCGAAAGCGGTACCCAAATAGCCGCCACTATTGCCGCGGAGGTCGAGAATAAGATTTTTAAGCCCTCTTGCCTTCAAACGCGTGAGGGCATTTTCAAATTCCGTTTTTGAATCTTTAGCAAAGCGTTCCAAGCGAATGTAACCTGTATGCTCATCTGCCATAAAGAAAACATTAATACTATTTTGTGCAATCTTATCACGAGTAACAGTAAATTCCAAAGGTTCAGATTGTTGACCACGTTTAACCAACAATTTTACTTTGGTACCTTTCTTACCGCGCAGATGTTTTTGCACCCAACTATTATTAATATTTTTTCCACAAGCCACAAACGTGTCCACCTTCAAAATTTTATCTCCAACACGAAGCCCCACCTTTTCAGAAGGACCATCAACAATTACCTCAACCACGTTGATTGTATCTTTAATCAACTGATACGCAACACCAATACCGTCAAATCCACCTTGCAGTGGTTCATTGGCTCTTGCCACCTCTTTAGGTTCGATATATGTGGAGTGTGGGTCCAAATCTTTCAAAATAGAGATCATACCCTCTTCTACCAACTTATTAAAGTTGACTGTATCCACATATTGGTCATTGATAGCACGCAAGAATTGGTTCATTTTCGTAAGGTTCAACTGGTATGTTGAATTTACCTGTGAAAAAAGAGGCTGAATTGTAGCAGCTAAAATTAGAATAATGACAAGCTTTGCTAGTTTTTTCATATTGTAAAATTATATTGAGGTAACGATTAAATACCTTCAATGATTGTACACCAACCAAATTTATCTTCGATTTCGCCATATTGGATACCCATCAACATCTCGCGCATTTTAATGCTCCAAGGTCCTGGTTGACCATCTTTTGAAATTACATATTCTGTTCCTGTAGTACGGTCTTGCACCATACGAATAGGAGAAATAACTGCTGCGGTACCGCAAGCACCAGCTTCTTCGAAAGTTCCTATTTCGTCCAATCTGATATGACGTCTTTCTACTACCAAACCTAAATCTTCAGCAATCACTGTTAAACTCTTGTTTGTGATTGAAGGAAGGATTGAGTTAGATTCTGGGGTAACATATTTTCCATCTTTAATACCGAAGAAGTTTGCAGGACCTGCTTCATCGATATAAGTTTTAGTTTTTGCATCAGCAAAAATAGATGCGCTAAATCCTTCTTTATGAGCTCTTTCGCCTGCGCGCAAAGAAGCAGCATAGTTTCCACCTACCTTCACGTGACCTGTTCCAAGTGGAGCAGCTCTATCATAATCCAAAGCAATTTGCATATTAGTAGGTTTGAAACCTTCTTTGAAGTATGGCCCTACTGGAGTTACAAAAGTGATGAAAAGATATTCATTAGCAGGTTTTACACCTACAGTGATACCCGTTCCAATTAACAATGGACGAATATACAATGAGCCTTCTGTTCCGTAAGGTGGAATGTAATCAGCATTCATTTTGATTACAGTTTCCATTGCTTCAAAGAACAACTCTTTAGGTAAAGAAGCCATCATAACTGCATCAGCAGAGCTATTCAAGCGTTTCCAGTTTTCTTCCCAACGGAACAAACGAACTTTTCCATCTTTTCCTCTGAAAGCTTTCATACCTTCAAAAGCTTCTTGACCATAGTGCAAGCAACTTGCAGCCATGTGCATTGGGATATTTTCATCAGAAGAGATTTCCAATTTACCCCATTCTCCATTTCTAAAATAGCAACGTACGTTGTAATCAGTCTTTACATAACCGAAAGACAAGCTTTTCCAATCAATATTTTTCATTACTTTAATGTTTTAATTTATATTAGGTTTACTACTTGATAATCATACTATTAACAGAATAATCTTTCAATTTTTCTTTTCCGTTTAGGAATGATAATTCGATAAGAAAAAGGAAGTTTATAGATGATGGATTGAAATTTTTCACCAAGTTGGCAGCAGCTTCTGCCGTTCCTCCAGTAGCCAAAACGTCATCAAAAATCAATACTCTTTGATTTTCTTTTATCGATTCCTGATGAATTTCAATGGAAGCGGTTCCATACTCTAAAGCAAAATCAGCCGAAAAGGTTTTGTAGGGAAGTTTACCTTTTTTGCGAATCGGGACAAAAGGAACGTTAAGTGCTAAAGCTAATGCGGGACCAAAGATATAACCGCGTGCTTCTAAAGCCACTACTACTTCAGGATTTAGTTCGCGTGCCTGCTCCAACAGCTCTTGAAAGGTTTTCTGAAAAGTTTCGGCATCATCCAAAAGTGTTGTAATATCCATAAAATCAACACCTTTAATTGGAAAATCCGGAATTATTCTAATTTTTTCCAATTCCATTTTCTTAAGAGATTTTATCCTGCAAAAGTAGGATTTTTTTTAATACAAAACACAACTTTAAAGATGAAATTCCATTATCGATTCGGTAATTTCTCAATATCTTCTGTTAGTTGATAAATATGTTCTGATTGCGTTGCCCAACTGGTACAGAACCTTACTGCAGCGTACTCCTGATCAATTCTTTTCCAAAAGCCAAATAGATATTTCTTTTCAAGAATTTCAATCTCGTGATTGCTTAAAATGGGGAATTGTTGATTTGTTGAAGAGTCATATAGAAATTCAATGCCTTTTTTTGCAAAAGCATTATGAATCTGCATAGCTAATTTGTTTGCCTTTTCTGCTATTTCAAAATAGAGATTTTCTGTAAAGAGTGTACAAAATTGTATGCCAATAATTCTTCCTTTAGCTAACAAACCTCCTTGCTGTTTAATTAGATATCTAAAATCCTTTTTGAGTGCGCTATTATTAATAACCACTGCTTCGCCTAATAGCGCTCCTACTTTAGTTCCACCGATATAAAAAACATCAGTAAGCATTACAAAATCTTCCAAGGTTAAATCATTATTGTGGGCAGTCAGTCCATACCCTAATCGTGCGCCATCAACAAAAAGAGGTAGTTCATATTTTTTGCAGGTATTATGAATATTCT
>Ga0233362_1000181_pt1 | contig 12246 bp, 16 predicted proteins | sample ElkDunMinimDraft_22_FD_180674 | JGI IMG/M metagenome (GOLD analysis project Ga0233362, IMG submission 180674) | Fecal eukaryotic communites from dung pellets of Tule Elk in California, USA - Elk Dung C1 | ecosystem: Host-associated > Mammals > Digestive system > Large intestine > Fecal | place... | reverse complement strand
ACCAATATGAGTAACGGAGTTAGGGATTGTGATTTGTTGCAGGTTTTCGCAGCGCGTAAACGCACGATCACCAATATGAGTAACGGAGTTAGGGATTGTGATTTGTTGCAGGTTTTCGCACTCATAAAACGCACTATCACCAATATGAGTAACGGAGTTAGGGATTGTGATTTGTTGCAGGTTATGGCAGGAATCAAACGCAGAATTGCCAATATGAGTAACGGAGTTAGGGATTGTGATTTGTTGCAGGTCGTAGCAATCAGAAAACGCATAATCACTAATATGAGTAACGGAGTTAGGGATTGTGATTTGTTTCAGGTTAGAGCACCCACAAAACGCCCCATCACCAATATGAGTAACGGAGTTAGGGATTGTGATTTGTTGCAGGTTTTCGCAGTGCGTAAACGCCCAATCACCAATATGAGTAACGGAGTTAGGGATTGTGATTTGTAGCAGGTTTTCGCACCCAAAAAACGCCTCATCTCCAATAACTTCTGTGCCAGGAAGAATATGAAAGGTGTTAATATCTACTCCTTTAAGAACTCTTTTTTTATCTCGGCTATATTTAGCACCATCAATAGTAATAGCATTTTCTAAATCTTCATCTGTAACCTCAGTGGATATAGGAATGGTATCTACTTTTTTTTCCAATTTCATAATAAAATAAATTAGGGGACTTCTATTTTTAATCTTTCTACATCATTACCCTTAAATTTTGCCGAAGTCCATTAAACAAAATCCAAGAGAATGACTTTGCAAATTTATGATTATTTTTTATATTTTAGGCTTTAGTATATGACAAAAAAAAGGAAGTTATCAATAAATTTTGTTGATAACTTTTTGTTTTATTCTTGATAAAGTGATTGATTTTCAGTATTTTAGAAGCAAAAAAACTACTACATTTTAGGCTCTATGAAAATCAATCACCACTGCAAAAAAAATCAATTATCCGACACGTTGAGCACTTCTTTGAAAAAAACATCAACTTGGCACACTTCAAGCTCATGAAGTGGAGCGTTATTGTTAAAAAGACTAATCCATCTCTTTAAGCAGTTGATGGTAGCTTGATGGTAATAACTTTTCGAATTTCGCTCTTGCACCGCAAGGGATTGTGATTTTTTGCAGGTTATCGCAGTCCTCAAACGCATCATCACCAATATGAGTAACGGAGTTAGGGATTGTGATTTGTTGCAGGTTTTCGCACCCCAAAAACGCTTCATCACCAATATGAGTAACGGAGTTAGGGATTGTGATTTGTTGCAGGTTTTCGCACCCCAAAAACGCAGAATCTCCAATATGGGTAACGGAGTTAGGGATTGTAAATGTGGAATCATTGCTCATACAAGATATAATTCTATTCCGCTCTTTGTTAAAAAGTGCTTTCCCATCAATTATAAAGTGGTTGGAATGGCATTTTAACCTTATGTGATAGCATTCAACAAATGGATTCGTACCAATATGGGTAACGGAGTTAGGGATTGTGATTTCTTGCAGCTTTTCGCACCCATAAAACGCATCATCACCAATATGAGTAACGGAGTTAGGGATTGTGATTTGTTGCAGGTTTTTGCACCAACTAAACGCATCATCACCAATATGAGTAACGGAGTTAGGGATTGTGATTTGTTGCAGGTTTTTGCACCAACTAAACGCACTATCACCAATATGATTAACGGAGTTAGGGATTGTGATTTGTTGCAGGTCGGAGCACCTATAAAACGCCCAATTACCAATATGAGTAACGGAGTTAGAAATTATGATTTGTTGCAGCTTATTGCAGTAACTAAACGCCTTATCTCCAATATGAGTAACGGAGTTAGGGATTGTGATTTGTTGCAGGTTATCGCACCCACTAAATGCCTCATCTCCAATAACTTCTGTGCCAGGAAGAATATGAAAGGTGTTAATATCTACTCCTTTAAGAACTCTTTTTTTATCTCGGCTATATTTTGCACCATCAATTGTAATGGCATTTTCTAAATCTTCATCTGTAACCTCAGTGGATATGGGAATGGTATCTACTTTAATTCTAAATTTTTGTTCTTTTTCTTGTTCTTTTTTCATAATAAAATAAATTAGGGGACTTCTATTTTTAATCTTTCTACATCATTACCCTTAAATTTTGCCGAAGTCCATTAAACAAAATCCAAGAGAATGACTCTGCAAATTTATGATTATTTTTTATATTTTAGGCTTTAGTATATGACAAAAAATAAGAAGTTATCAACAAATTTTATTGATAACTTCTTTGTTTTATTCTTGATAAAGTGATTAATTTTCAGTATTTTATAAGCAAAAAACTACCACATTTTAGGCTCTATGAAAATCAATCACGACTGCAAAAATAATCACTTATCCGACACGTTGAGCACTTTTTTGAAAAAAACATCAACTTGGCACACTTCAAGCTCATGAAGTGGAGCGTTATTGTTAAAAAGACTAATCCATCTCTTTAAGCAGTTGATGGTAGCTTGATGGTAATAACTTTTCGAATTTCGCTCTTGCACCGCAAGGGATTGTGATTTGTTGCAGTTTTTTGCACTCCCTAAACGCACTATAACCAATATGAGTAACGGAGTTAGGAATTGTGATTTGTTGCAGGTTAAAACAGGACTTAAACGCATAATTACCAATATGAGTAACGGAGTTAGGGATTGTGATTTGTTGCAGGTTATGGCAATATTCAAACGCACGATTACCAATATGAGTAACGGAGTTAGGGATTGTGATTTGTTGCAGGTGAGAGCACCAACGAAACGCAGAATTACCAGTATGAGTAACGGAGTTAGGGATTGTGATTTGTTGCAGGTTTTCGCACCAAGAAAACGCACCATAATCAATATGAGTAACGGAGTTAGGGATTGTGATTTGTTGCAGGTCGTAGCACCCCAAAAACGCCCCATGTCCAATATGAGTAACGGAGTTAGGGATTGTGATTTGTTGCAGGTGAGAGCACCAACGAAACGCATCATTACCAATATGAGTAACGGAGTTAGGGATTGTAAATGTGGAATCATTGCTCATACAAGATATAATTCTATTCCGCTCTTTGTTAAAAAGTGCTTTCCCATCAATTATAAAGTGGTTGGAATGGCATTCTAACCTTATGTGATAACATCCAGCAAATGGATTCGTACCAATATGAGTAACGGAGTTAGGGATTGTGATTTGTTGCAGGTTTTTGCACCAACTAAACGCCCCATCTCCAATATGAGTAACGGAGTTAGGGATTGTAATTTGTTGCAGGTCGTAGCAATCATAAAACGCATAATCACCAATATGAGTAACGGAGTTAGGGATTGTGATTTGTTGCAGGTTTTTGCACCAACTAAACGCATAATTACCAATATGAGTAACGGAGTTAGGGATTGTGATTTGTTGCAGGTCGTAGCAATTAGAAAACGCATAATCACCAATATGAGTAACGGAGTTAGGGATTGTGATTTGTTGCAGGTTTTTGCAATCAGAAAACGCAGAATTACCAATATGAGTAACGGAGTTAGGGATTGTGATTTGTTGCAGGTTTTTGCAGTACTCAAACGCACCATCACCAATATGAGTAACGGAGTTAGGGATTGTGATTTGTTGCAGGTTTTCGCAATCATAAAACGCAAAATTACCAATATGAGTAACGGAGTTAGGGATTGTGATTTGTTGCAGGTTTTTGCACCAACTAAACGCATAATTACCAATATGAGTAACGGAGTTAGGAATTGAGATTTGTTGCAGGTTTTCGCAGTACTTAAACGCTTTATCATCAATATGAGTAACGGAGTTAGGGATTGTGATTTGTTGCAGGTTTTCGCAATCATAAAACGCCTTATCACAAATGACTTTTGTGCCAGGAAGAATGGAAAAATCGGAAATCTTATATCCTTTAAGTTTAAGCAGTCTTTTCTTGTCACGGCTATATTTAGCACCATCAATTGTAATGGCATTTTCTAAATCTTCATCTGTAACTTTGGTGGATATGGGAATGGTATCTATTTTTTTTTCCAATTTCATAATAAAATAAATTAGGGGACTTCTATTTTTTATCTTTCTACATCATTACCCTTAAATTCTACCGAAGTCCATTAAACAAAATCCAAGAGAATGACTCTGCAAATTTATGATTATTTTTTATATTTTAGGCAACCGAAGGAGTTAATTTTGTTTTTTTGCTTTGTAGAAGGTGTTTTTGTAAGTTGTTTTACAGTGTCTTTTACTTCTACATAATTATAGGATAGATTCTCTTACATACTTCTCAAAAATAGAAAAAGTGCGAACTTCTTTCTTGGCTTCGGAGGCATCGCCAAACGCCCTAGCCACACAAAAAAGAAAGTCCGCACCTAGTAGATTTTCTCCTTGACGAATTGCAGTACGGTATCGAAATCGAAATACTCCGGTAGCTCGAACTCGTGGTAGCGCTGCGACTGCAAGAAGAAATACATAGCTTCCTCCGCAGACAGTGAATGAAGTGTCTGTTTTGCGTTTTATATGTTTAACTCACTATATACTATCCCAAAATTCTGCGGATTGTTGATCCATGTCAAGATTTTCGTTGTAGTATGGATTGTCGTAAACGGAATGAGAATAGCAACCTCCGTCATAATCACTTTCGTAACCATTTTCATCATAATCTTCATCATAATCTTCTAAATCGTTGACTGGTTCAATTAATTTGTTGAAAAATTTGTGTTCTAAATTCATAATTTCTGTTTTTGTTAAGTGATAAGTTTTCTAAAATTAAAAGCATTAGTAGTTGCTAAATTTGGATTTGATTTTGTTTTCCTAATTCTCAAACCCCTCTACTGTTCTTGTTCTTGTTCCCATTTCGCTCGCTCTTCCTGTTCGCGTTCTTTTTTGTTGGCGCGGTAGAGGAGGAAAGCACCTAAAAGTCCGAAAATAACGAAGTTGTTGATTTGTACAAAGATCATCTCTTCAATGCCAGCTGCCAATTTGCTGAAAAATGAGAGCAGATTCATGCCGCTCATCACAATGAAAACCCAGCCAAGGGTTCTGCCATAGTTTCTTTTTTTCTTTTCCATTATGTTGTTTACTTTTTGTTCTTTTTTCTGTTATTTTTGATTTTTTCTTTTACTCTTAAAAATGCGCTGTAACCCTCAGGATGCCCTGCATGCCACGCAGATTTGTACGATTTTTTTGCGTATTTGTCGTAACCATGATACTCCCAAACGCGGCCTCGGTCGTAATAGAGTTCTGCGGAGTAGAAACCGGTGCGCAGTGCGTACGTGGAGTATTGGATAAACGCCTCGTCGTCGCCACTTGCAAGTGCTTCGTACGCCGCCGCGGTGTATTGCTGAAACTTCTGCTGGTTCACTGCACGAGCATGTGCCGCAATGTAAGCATCGATGAGCATTTCGTTAAAGGTTCTGGGCTTAAAGGTCGGCGTTACCAATAGACTATAGTTCTGCGCCGATAAGTTTCCAGTTAATAATGTGGTTATAATCAGAAGAATAGATATTTTTGCTTTCATTTTTAATAGTAATAAATAATTTTTGTGTTATCTATTGGGTTTTCAACCGATAAATATGAATAAGTTCTAAAATTATAAGGGTATTCTTCAAGGATAAATGTAATTACAATTGTGTAGGGTTTTGAACTGTTTTTGCCTCTTGTTAGTAAGTGATATTCATATCCCCACACATTAGATGAATTAGATAGGATGATCGGTTCTTCTTCAGAACCTCTATGGGTTACTCCTTCGATGATATATGTTAAAGGTGTTTGTCCTTTAGTTTCTAATGTAATAAATGTTTCTCCTATTGTCACAAAGGTTTTTATCTCTTTTTCCCATATAGTATCTTCAAATTTATCTTGCTTCATAATATGAGTAAATATTTGTCCATAACTTAAAAAATTCATGGTCAATATAGTTGCTATTATTACTATTCTTTTCATATTTTGTGTTTAGTTTGATTTCCCTTACCAAGTCCAAATGGTGTTGTTGGTGTTGTTGCTTTTGTGTGTGGTGGTTGTGTTCCCCCAATAATCGGTTTGTCCTGTGGTTGAAGTTCCCGTGGTATTGCCGTAACGGTCTTTGTGCGTAGTGGTTGTGTTACCCCAATAATCGGTTTGTCCAGTAGTGGAAGTTCCTGTGGTGTTACCGTAACGGTCTTTGTGTGTGGTGGTTGTGTTCCCCCAATAATCGGTTTGTCCTGTGGTTGAAGTTCCCGTGGTATTGCCGTAACGGTCTTTGTGCGTAGTGGTTGTGTTACCCCAATAATCGGTTTGTCCTGTAGTGGAAGTTCCTGTGGTGTTACCGTAACGGTCTTTGTGCGTGGTGGTTGTGTTACCGAAATAATCAGTTCGTGTTGTGGAGGTTCCTGTGGTGTTGCCATATTGGTCTTTGTGGACGATTTTCTGATTTCCCCAGATGTCGGTACCTTGATCTTGGGAGGTTCCAATGTTGAATTGCGCCTGTGCTGTGATGGTAAAGGCGATAAAGATGATTGATAAAATGCTGTTTTTCATAGTTTTATATTTTAATTGTGTGTTTTAAGTCAGATTGTAGAACTTTGTAACTAATCTTGATGGTCAGGAGAGGTATCGTTATTTTGAGACTCCTTGTTAGAAACTTCGTGCCAGTTTTTTTTTCTACAAAAAATTAAAATGAAACATACTATTATTATAATTAAAAAGGGAAGTATAGTGAGAGAAATTTTTCTTATATTTTCTCTTTTGGTCTCGAGTAATACACGTTCAAATTCTTCTGGATCATTAGGAATATAATTCATGCCTTTAGGAATCTTACGGTCTCCTACAATATCCCCAACAAAGGTTTTGAATTCTGGACCCTGAGCGTGAAACTCTGGAGTAGTTAAAAAATCTAAAGAATTAGTCATTTTCTCTCCCAGTTCAAAGTTTTTGGCCATCTGCCTATGATATTGTATCCAAGCTTCAAACTCTTTTTTATTTAGGTTTAAATATGCTTGGCGTATTTCTTCTTCTGTAGGGGGAGTATAATCAGCATAAGGATTTGTTGCTCTCTCCATATTTTCCCACTCTTCTGGCACTGCTACCTTTCTCCTAGAAGGAGTTAACCTTCTATTTTCTTCTCTTAATTCTTCTTCTCCTACTCTAGAGGGAATATGAGATTTAGTTTGATTTTCTGCCGATTCCAAAGAGTTTGTACTATATGAATCTGTCGTTAAATCATACGTTATTCCCGAATTCTCATTTTTTGTTTGCGCTATAGTGGTGAAAATAGTAAGAATTATGACTAAAATGCTGGTTTTCATTGGTTTAATATTTTAATTGTGTGTTTTTAGGATCTGATTTTGAAACTACCGATAATTTTGTCAATGAGTTCGTTATCCTCTTGGGTGATTTTGTTGTCATCCACACAGAAGGAGATGCCGTATAGTTTGTCGTTTTTAATCAAGGTAAAAAATACCATTGTGAGTGAGGATCCGTCAGGATCTTTTATAAAGTAAGTGCTTTTGTAACTATTAGTACCATTGGAACGAATAAGCGTTTTCTCAATCCGTTCGCCACCTGAGGCAATCGTTTCGTTGTGGAGAAAGTCCCCGCATTGTTTTAGGGTTAGTCCTCCAGCAGGAGAAATTAACACTGTATATCCATATCGCATATCTGGTGAAAGTACCGCCATGTGATAGATTTCGTTGACGTCTCGTAACACCTCCCAGTCAGAAGGATAGCCGATTGAGTAATTGCTCCCGTAAAAGATTCTTAGCCCTTCGTAATTGGTTTCAATTTCTAAAATTTCCGGAAGTTCTTCTACGTCCGAACTTTCGGAAGATAACTTTTCTTCTGCTACGTATTCGTAGGTTCCGCTGTAATTTCCAGAGTCACACGATATGAGAAGCGTAAGGAGTGTAATAATTACGAAAGGCTGTTTTTGTACGATTTTAATCATTCTTCTTAATCATTTTTTTTTGAGTGGAAGTTCTTCGTTTTCCTTCTTTAATCCTTCCGTTTTTTCATCGCTCCAATCGTGCTTCACCGATAAGCACTCATAAACAATAGCCGCAATGATGGGAAAGAAAAATCCCCATAGTAAGGCTAATCCCACGCTTCTGTTTTTCTCTTGTGCTATTACATAACAAGTGCACATAAAAGGGATTCTAAATACTAAATGGGCGAGTAAAATTGATGGGTCCATAATTTATCTATTTTTTAAATTTGATTTCTAATTCTCGCTCCGCGCGCACTTTTAATTCTAAAAGGCTCTTGTAATTGTTCCGACTCTCCACTATTTTCTGGAAAATCTCTGTGGCTATCCGATTTTTCTCCGCATCCGCTGGGAAACGGTCGGGATGACACCTAACTTTGAGTTCGTCGTAGAGTTCTTGCGCATGAAAGGCACTTTTTAAGGTGTTGCCGAAGTCAATTTCGCCCTCTTGCATCACTTTTCGTTTGATGCGCTCAACTTCAGTTTCTACATGTTTTCTTTTTCTGAATTGTAGAAGAATGAATGCCAACAGCAGGAGAAATTCCGCAAGCGCAATCCAAAACCAAAGGTTGTGAAATAGAGTAGGGGAGGCTGCTTGCGTGGTGGCTTCTCCCACATTTTGAATATTGCTAAGTGTGTCTGTAATTGCGTTTTCCATTGTTCTATCTATTGCGTTAGTTGAAGGTAATCTTTTAGTTGCCAACGACAGCCATAGCTGCCCACATCGCTGTGAATCTCTAAAGTGTCCCAGCCCAAAACAACAAGTCGGCGCACGAGTACATCGTCGCTGAGAATGGCGTTGCCAATGGCTATAAGTTCGTTGCGGGTGAGTTGTCGCCCTGAGAACGCCTCAATCCGAAAGCCGGAGTTGAGCCAATGCGAAAATTGATGCCGATAGTCGCTGTTGCCGCGCGAGAGCGAAGCGTGCAGTAAGGTGGGCGCCTCGCCCGTAACAAAGGCAGCACGCGCCGAGTTGTTAAATCCACGTATAAGTCGATTGCGCTCTTGCTTGTCAGTAAACCACTCTACAACTTTGTTCCAGAAGTTATTGAGCATCAGTGTCCTCCTTTCTGCTTGTTTTTTCCATCTCTTTGCGGGATACATCGTTCCATCTCTTCCTGATCTTGAGAATGGCTACAATGATGGCGAGAATGATAGAGATAAAAACAACTGCCATAAATCCTTGAAATAATGCGTCTTCTAATGCTACACTCATATTTTAAATTTTAATGATTAAAAATGTTGAAAATGTTGAAAATCAGCAATCTATAGATTTTCTAAAGCAGGGGGAAATTGCCGATTTCCAACGCCGCAAAAGTAGCAGTTCAAACTTCACGAAGACGATTTTTGCAAGGCTTGCAAAAAAATGCAAATTTTTGCTATTCTCACAATCCAAATTCCATTCATTTTCCGCACTCGCTTACTCGGAAATTCTAAAAAACGTCCAATTTTTATGGACATTAATCCTAGCAAAATAATTTGTAATTTTGCAAAATCATTTTTTGAGATTTTGTGTAATGGAGTTCGGCAAAATTTGAATAAATGGTGTTAAATTAGTATTAGTAATAAGAACTCCTCTTCCAATTATGAAAAGAAAGTTATTATTTCTATTGGTTTTGTGCTTAAGCACTTATTTTACAACCTTTGCACAAGTTAAAGGAGATATGTCTGCTGGTGGTCAGATTGGAATCGGTTTTTCTGCCGCTGATGACCTGTTCTCTTTTTCGTTTCAAATTGCTCCAGAGTTCAACTATTTTGTGGCAGACCGCTGCGAGTTAGGCGTAAGCGTTAATTATGCAATTACTACTTTTATGGTGATGCCTAGTTTTCACTATTTTGTAAAGTTGACAGATGGACTTTACTATACTCCAGGTGTTGCTTTAGGTGGCGGTTTTTTAACTGACTATGATGCAGTTGCAGGGGCTTTTGGTGTGCAATTAGACCTCTTTAGGTTGGAGTTCAGACCTACTCAGAAATTGGGATTTACCTTCAATGCGTGTAACTTTTCGTATCTAGCAATTCCAGATGCTTACTACGGGAATCATATTTTCGGTTTCGGCATCAATACCGGCTCGATGTTAGGGGTAAAGTTCTATTTCTAAGCATATAAATTCTACTTGTTTTAACGCTATTTCTGAGTGAAGAGATAGCGTTTTTTTTGATGATGATTTGGGCGTTCCGGCTTTTTCTGCGCACAAGTCCACCGCACTCGCCGTCGGGCTTTCCGCTCAAATTTCGCGCCTCTTTCTCTCGCTTCAAAATCTATTTAAGTTCTCATCTCTAAGTCCAAACTCTCAACTCTAACTTCAAAACTAAAACCGGCGCTCATAACCGCTTCAATCCCTAACGCAACGCACTACGACAGTGTTAGCGTTGAAATACTTTTCTACGTCTGCAAAGAGTTAAAGTTTCAACGGAGAATCCCACACCACTAACTCACGCGACAGAGAAATCTTCTTGGGCTCGCCACGTTCACCATCTACCACGTAATGTTTCGCATAGCGCAAGTCAAACTCTTTGACAAACGCCTCCCGAATGCGTGCGCATTTCTCGTTGATGGAGTTATTGCTCGGATCAACTAACGCATCGATGCTTTCTTGGGTTTTCTCGTCGATCACTCTGGAAGTAAGTCGCTTGTAAATATTGAGAAGTTCTTCCCGATAGTTGCATAACTCCTTGAAAACGATTCCCTCCGGGTGATTTAGAAATAGGAAGAATACACTCTTCTGCAACGGCGTTAACTTGATTTCTATATTGTTATAGTCGGGTAGGAAAATCTTAAAATCACTGGTGATGTGTAGGTGGCTCAGCGTAATATTTTGCTCAAACAATTCCATCAATTGCGTCTCTGTAATGCCTTTTAATTTTAGCTTTTTAACCCGTTCTAAAATTTCTACTGCTAGTTTTTTAGCATCCTCGTCAAATTCTCTCTCTGTATCGTATGTCGGAAATACTATTTTACAATATTTAGGTTCAGGATTGTAATCATAGCGCCGCTTATTGATAATATTCAGATACAGGTGTACCTCTCCGCAAAAATCTCTTGGCTTGTAAAGCGGATAAAAACTAAAATAATAGTTCTGACCTGCAGGTTGAGGAATCTCATTTTTATTATTGTAATAGTAATCTTTATCAGGTTTAATAGGTACAAAATGAAGAAAACCAGGGTTCGTAATATTTCCTCCTACAACGTATTGATTTATCTCCTGACAAGATATAATATTCTGTTTAATAGGGAATTTCTCAGGATTGTAAAAAGGAAAGTTGTATTGAATAAATTCGTTAGAAAGAGGTTTGTTTAGCGGTGGAAAAATGAATCTAAAATCATTGTCCTCAAAAATCTGATTTGTTTCATCGAAATTTTCTTCAATAAATTTATAGATGCTAGGATAATAGTGAGTGTTGTCAATATATATTACTTCATCATAATTGGGTCTAAAAGGCAAATCTTTGGATAAAATAACATACGGAAGTTGCAATTCATAAGGAGTAATATTTTTATCAAAACTCTTATCTAACCAATCTTCTAATCGTTCTTCTTGCTCTTTCTTAATCAATTCATATTTTTTATAACCTTTACGATTTGAATTTCTTTCTCTTTCTTGTGCAGAATAACGATCGCGCTCTTTCTTAGAAATGATGCAAAAGATAATCTCGCATATATATTCTAAGAACGTAAAGAGAATAAATAGTAATGGATGAAAAATTATTTTTATGAGATTAAGCACAATCTCTTTAAGTACAGATGACAATGCTTTTTTGCGTCTCTCTTTTTTTCGTTTTAGTTGCTTAGAAAAAGTTTTTATGGAATCTAAAAGCTGAATTACTTGCAATGAAAACGATTTAAAGATTATGTAAATTTTATATTCACGTGCTAACCATCGTCCCCAAGGGAAGATAAGCATAATAAGTTTGAGAAGAATGTAGGAACCTAAAATGATAAGGAAGATTTTCATACAATAAGTTTTAGTTGCATCAATATGCAAAAATAGTAAATTTATAAATTAAAATCCCCCCGTAATAAAAAAAGCAACCCCTTAAGGTTGCTTTGCGGAGAGAGCGAGATTCGAACTCGCGGTAGGGTTACCCCTACGACAGTTTAGCAAACTGTTGGTTTCAGCCACTCACCCATCTCTCCGTTGCTAAATGCGAGTGCAAAAATATAATTTTTTTTAATGCACTCAGCAGAAAAAATAAAAAAAACTATTTTTTTATTTCAGGATGTATGATAAAATAGTATTCGCTATTGCTATAGTAATAGTTTAAGAATCTTCCTAATTTCATTGCAGGACGATTTTTGATAAAATCATCTAATGTAGATAGCTGTA
>Ga0233362_1000180_pt1 | contig 12251 bp, 10 predicted proteins | sample ElkDunMinimDraft_22_FD_180674 | JGI IMG/M metagenome (GOLD analysis project Ga0233362, IMG submission 180674) | Fecal eukaryotic communites from dung pellets of Tule Elk in California, USA - Elk Dung C1 | ecosystem: Host-associated > Mammals > Digestive system > Large intestine > Fecal | place... | reverse complement strand
CTCTAAAATTTCCTCCGTATCAATTCCTCTTACTACAAAATCAAGCAAGATTTTTGCGAATATATCTTGATGATCTTTATATTTCCAAGTTCGAGCAAAGTTATAAAATCTCTCATTGATTCTTTTCTCGGCTTCTTTATAGTATCTTTCCCACTCCTTTTCAATCTCCAACTCAACTTCTTGTTGAGCTAACACCAACCTTAACTTTATTCTGTTTTCTTCCATTCCATTCTATTTAGAAGCTCGATACAATTATCTATCTCCCGCACGTATTCATTAATTTTCTTTATAGTCTCTTTCTTATCTTCTTTATATAAAACCGTATTCGTAATAGTTAGTAATTTATGTTTTTCTTTCAATGATTGCAGTTCGTTTTGTAACCTTTTAATCTCTTTGTTTTGCTCCTCAATCTCCTCTTTCAACTTTCTATTTTCCTCTGATTTTTCAGCAATTAGAGCAATTGCTTGCTTAATATTTTGCTCAATATCGCCATACAAAGAGAGAAACGATGCCATCATTCAAAATTTGGTTGCAAAGATATGAAATTATCTTATATAATTTTTGCGATTTTCTGTTTTTTTTGCCTTATTAAAAAAACTATTTCCTATGATTCTATTTAAAAGTCAGTTACGATTTAGAAAATAAAAACAGAGGGGTTATTGCACACAATTAGATAGGAGATGTACGCTGAAAAAGCAAAAAAGAGGAGAGCCCATAGGAATGCAGGAACTCGTGTAAACTTTTTCAGCAAAGTAGCATCGCCAGCATTAGCGGGAGTCCGAATTGATAAATAAAGGATAACAAACGATGAAGTCAATGAATCGACAGCCATAAAGGTTGCGTAAAGCAGTGCTGCAATTTGGATATAATTTTTGTTTCCTAAATAGATTAAATACGCATTAAGGACTGCAAAAAGCAGCACCCAAACAAATCCGTAAAGGTTTCTAATCCAGAGGAGCAGAACAACAAGGTAAAAGATTAAAATTCCCCAAACAATTCCGTAGAAGTAACCTACAGCATAAAGTTTGAAGATACAATAAGCTACAACAGCAGAGAAGGGATAACCTATGATAGCAACACAGAAGTTTGGAAATTTGCCTTTGCACTGGGTGGTAGTTGCACCTGAGGAATCTTGAAAAATCTCAATTTTATGCACTTTTCCTTCCATTAATAGTGCCATCAGCGCATGACCAGTTTCGTGGACTATCGTATTGATTACATTAAACCACTTCCCTACTACTGGAACACGAGGAAGCAGAAGCGCCAAAATAATAAAAAGATAGACTAATGGAAAATTTCCTATCGTCATTTGATTTAATTTCTGTTTACTAATAACTCTTTGTGATTTGCGGAGTTATCAAGATCAACATCATTCAAGACTACTCTTAAGGGCAACACGTGCACTTCAGATTGTTGCAGATCATAACGTTCTACTGCATTGAACATTTGAAGATAGAAATCACCTGAAAATCGTTGTTCTTCATTATCAACTTCTGCAATTTTCAGGCATCCAGATTGCACCCACCAATCGCCATGTTGCTCATATCCATCGCTTACTTCTTGTGTTTCGTAATATTCAATAAAACGAACTGCATTAGGATTTGCCATGATGTTATAATCATACTCATTCACCAATTGGTCATCCTCTTTTAATTCAATTTGCAAATAGAGATAAGGCTTTTGGAAAGGTTCATTTTTGAAAGCATATAGACTTAATAAGCTATCGTTAAGCACTGTAATGTAGTGGGATGCTGTCCAAGGTTCCTCATTCGCCCAAAAAACAGTTACCCCTTTACCATATTTTTCGGGGTCATCAATTTTATTGCATGCTGTCCCTAATAAGACTACAAGAGAAATAATCAAAAACAATTTTAATTTCATATCACTAAGTTTTACATTATTCTACCTCTTCACTAACTGTCAACCCGAAGTCAAAAATCACCTTCCCTTTTTTAGGTTTTATTCCTTCATTCTGTATCTTCATAATTCGTTCTGCACTAATTCCTTGAGATTCAAAATAGTGAGTCAACATTATAAATTTTTCCTGTTCCGCAGCCATCAACTGCTCGGTCATTTGTAAAGAATCAGTTGAATTCTGGGCAAAGGATTGCTCATCTAAAACTACAGCAACATTAAGGTTCATCTGCTCTTTTTCTTTCATAAACTCCATAATGTCATTGAGTTTTGCATAATCAGCAGCGCTAAATTCAGAAGTTTCCATTGGAAGTTCCATATTGGAAAAAATACTTTGATTCTCCTCTGTTGCATTGATTATAAAATTAACGGGAGATGTCGCAACCTTTACCAAGAAATTGGTCAAAACCTTCATAATTGCCTTTTTGAAAGAGAATTGAGGAGAGGCTATATTTCCTTCGACTGGCAACTCAATATCTACACGTCCTTTTCTATCGGTTAACACATATAAAGCAGCACGCAAAGGAATGTTAAATTCTGGCTCAAAATCTTTAATCTTCTTATCCACTTTACAATTATACATCTGTAAGTGGTTATTACTTTGCAATATATTTTCTACGATTGAGTTCTCACTCTTGAAATTAAGCAATCCATCGAGGATTGGGTGTGCAGTAAAGTGGATGCAATAAGGTGAGAAATCGCACATTCGTAAATCTTTAATATTCAATGTAATATCTTGTGTAGAAAAATCGGAAACTTTTCCATTCCAAAGAGCTTCTAAGATTCCACCTTCTCCAACAATAGCACTAAGTTGTACTGAAGATTTTTTATTGAGGGCAAATTGTGAAGACACAATGTTAATATTACGAATAGGAAGTGCGAACTCCTGTTTTAGTGTTTTATCTGTATAGTTTATTGATGATGATTTTACTTCAAAATGTTCAATAATCAAATTAGCCTTTGAGGGTTGAGAAGTTTCCACAACAATATTAGTATCCAATTCTACTTCAACATCTGTTGATTGTGCAACTTCATTATTTTCATAAGAATTTTCAATTGTATCATTTTGAGTTGTGTCTGAGAAAAGAGCCAATGTTGAGTAGCCTGGTTCCATCAAATAATCCACATTCAAACCTAAAATTGTAATATTATTCAAATGATATAGTTCATTTTTCAGGTCAATATTATTGATATCGACAAGAATTTGTTCAACAGAAGCCACATGTTCATCCTTCATTCCTTTAGCAGCAAGTTTATCCAACTGTAACGAACCCATTACTGTCAGATCCAATATATGTTCCATCGATCCCTCAATCTTAAGAGTAGTTGTCAGATTACCTGCAAAATCAGAAATCTTAACCATATCCAAAAGATAGGGTTTCAAAATTTCCAATCCTAAATTATTGATATTCAAATCCATTTTATATTTACCAACTTGCAAATCGTATCCCATTTTCAAGGTAAAATCACCTCCATTTTCAAATTCAAAATGAACATCGGCATCAGAATTTTTTCCACCAAAATAGAGTTCAGGAATTGCCAACGAAAGATCTTTCATTCCTACATAACTATCTTTCACAGCATCTTTATAAGCAAAATGTCCGTTTTCCAGTGAAATTTTTCTCAAAAGCACAGTCCAGTTTGAGTTCTCCTTTTTAGGTTTCTCGTCATCTGAGGAGAAGTGGTCTATAATATCAGTAAAATTAAATCGATCACCATTTTGAACAATATCTGCTTCAGGTTTTACCAATTTCACTTCAGTAAGTTTCACCTCTTTTGCCAACAATTTCATCAAAGAAATATTGATTTTCAATTCATCAAAAGTAAGGAACTCCTCTTTTTCATTTTCTTCGAGCATTTTAAAACCCTTAATTTTCAGCACACCTCGAAAGAGGTTTAAATTCAGTTTATCAATTTTCACTACTCGATGGCAAAGTTCTTTACTATGTTTTTCGATATATGACTTTGCAATTGGACCTGCCAATAGTGACAACAGTATTAGTACACCGACAACGGTTCCCAAAGTTATTCCTAAGATTTTCAATACTTTTTTCATAGTTGCAATTTCTCTTTTATTTCCTCTGCCTTTTGATTATTTCCCATTGATTGGTACAATTTAAGCAGATTTAACAACACATTTCTATTATTTGGATCCAAACTAAGTGCCTGATTTAGGTAGGACAAAGCTTCCATATTTTTACCTTCTATAGCATAAGAAACCCCGATATTTTCCAAGGCTGAAAGATGTTTTGGATTGATTTCCAAAACTTTAAAAAGATATGCTCGCGCACTATCTAATTGTCCGAAATATTGACCAAAGATCTTTCCTTTCATATTTAAAGCATCTTCGTGCAAGGGATTTTGTTTCAATACCTCATCAATTTCTCGCCACGCATCTTGCAGTCTATTCGTTTCCAGCATTTGATTTATCTTCTTCACAAAATCATTTCCTAATGCCATCTGGGCAGCCTGCATATTTTTTTGAGCTACAGCATCTTCGGGAAAGAATTCCGTCATTTTATGGTAATAGTAAAATGATTTTTCGTAATCCTGTTTTACATAATAAAGTTCCCCCATCAACATCAGCGCATTGTATGCTGTAGGCTCCAAAGTAAGTGCTTGGGTAAGATATTTCTCTGCATTTTTAAAGTGCGCAATCTTATTATCCTTTTTGTAGAGTTGCAGATAACTTCCTCCAGCAGAAATATTACACTTAATACTATTTGCAGAAACTTTCACATCTGTAGTAAAAAGCGTAATATCATCTTTCCATACAAAATTGCGAGCAAAACTTTTTACGCCATATCCTATCATAATAATAATCAATAAGATAGGAATAATTTTATCCAAATTAAATTTTTCATTAAGTTTTTGGAAGAGGTACGCTAATGCCAAAACAAAACCCAATAAAGGGACAAACAAAAATCGTTCATTCATTAATGTCCCCACTGGAAATAGGAGATTGGAAGTAATTGAGAAAGTAATTGCAAAAAAAAGCACAGAGTATGCTAGAACCTTGTTCTTTTTTATATTTAAAACACTCCAAATCAGTAGAATGATAAATAAAATCAGGAGAATAATAACTATAGGATTTGAGAAATTCGTAATTTCGATTTGATGTGGATAGTAATCATGGGTTAAGGGGTGAGGAAAAACCATCAATTTCAGATAAACGCCCCAAGTTAGCAGAACCGTTGCTATGCGTTCGTTAATGGAGCAATTTAGGAAAGGATTATTCAAAATATTATTCGTAGTATCTTCCACCATAAATGCACCAAGTACTCTTTGGCGTACAACTAAAAAGATAGCGACAGCCACAAAAATGGGGATTTCAGTTGCTACATAATCTTTCCAGGAAATCTTACTATCGCTAATGAAGAGTGAAAGAGGTACAACTGCTACAAAGACTATTGCATTTTCTTTAGAGAAAAGGGCAAAAGTCATTGTGAGCAAAGCCAATAGTAGATGATAATATTTATGAAACTCCACATATTTCAAGCAGAAATAGAGCGTTGCAACAGCACCAAGCATTGAAAAAATTTCGTCGCGACCTTTAATATTTGCAACTACTTCTGTATGGAGGGGATGCAATGCGAAGAGCAATGCTGTTATAAAGGGAATTGAACGCCACCATTTATCGGAATCATATTTTTGAAAAAGCATCTGTAGCACAACAAAAAGCAGCAACACTAACAGAGCATAGTAGAGCAAATTAAACAAGTGACTGATAACTGGAAGATGAGAATCGGAAAAGAGTTGTTCATTTTGTGGCGAGCGTTTTCCATCGATTTTTGATTTCAGATTACCACCAAACAACTCATATTCAATTGCAAATGTACATTGGGCAAGTGGGCGATAGCGTCCACCTGCAACCATATTCTTACTATCCGTAAAGAAGCCTGAAAAGGAATCTTTACTGCAAATATCCTTTAAACCTTTCCAACCCTTTAACGTATATTCGTTCTCGTATATCAAAAGTCTATCATCCAAAGCATAATCCAACAGCAATGTGTTTGCATAGGTTAGCAACACAACTATTAGCAGAACAAAATGACGAATATACTTTTTCAGCATACGGATTACACAATTGCAGCTCTAATTTTAAGCAACTTAACAAGAAGTTCTTCTAATTGGCTCAATGGTAACATATTTGCACCATCGGACAAGGCATTTTGCGGATTAGGATGTGTTTCCAAAAATAGGCCATCGAATCCAACAGCAATACCTGCTTTGGCGATTGTCTCAATCAATTCAGGTTGACCACCAGTAACTCCAGAACTTTGGTTAGGGCGTTGTAACGAGTGTGTACAATCCAATACAACAGGACATTGATTGCTTTTCAGTTCGTGAATTCCTCTAAAATCCACAATCAAATCTTGGTAGCCGAATGAAGTTCCTCTTTCAGTTATCATAACTTGATGATTACCCGTAACACGTACCTTTTCCACAGCGAAACGCATCACATCGGGAGCGAGAAATTGTCCTTTTTTAATATTGACCACCTTACCTGTTTTAGCCGCAGCAGTAATCAGTTCAGTTTGACGGCAGAGAAAAGCTGGAATTTGCAAAACATCTGCAACTTCTGCAACTTTTTCCACCTCATCTACGGCGTGCACATCCGTAACGATTGGCAAATCTAACTCATTTTTCACCTTTGCCAATACTGCTAAAGCCTTATCGTCTCCAATACCTGTAAAAGAGTACAGAGAAGAGCGATTTGCTTTCTTATACGAAGCTTTAAAGAAAAAGTGTATTTGTAAACGTTGTGCTATTTCTGAAATTTTGCGTGCTATTTCCATTGTAATCTCCTCATTTTCAACTACACATGGACCTGCAATAAGGAAAAAGTTTTTGTTATCGTAAGTAATCATTCCATTAAATTTTAAGAGAGCAAAAATACAGTATTTTTCGACATCTACATACAAAAATGCAAAGAAACTTAATTATTTATAACCTTTTCAAAAAGATAAAAAAGAAAGCTATTATTAGAAAAAAAGTTTTATCTTTGCAAGTTGGAAAAAATTATTTCTTATGGAGCAAGAGATTCAAAAATGTGTAGAATTACTAAACGAAGGGAAAGTGATTCTATACCCTACTGACACCATTTGGGGAATAGGGTGTGATGCCACCAATGAGGAGGCTATTAACCGGATATACGAGATTAAACAACGGCAAGCGAGCAAGAGTATGATTATACTTGTTGATCGCAGCGACCGAATTCCATTGTACGTTTCAAAAATTCCGCTTGTTGCTTGGGATCTCATCAACAAGTCAAGCAGACCCACAACCTACATCTATCCTACAGCACGAAATCTTCCACAACAAATCATACATTCGGATGGTAGCATTGCTATTCGCGTAGTGAAGAACCCGTTCTGCAGAAAATTAATTGGTCGTTTAGGTCGTCCTATTATCTCGACTTCCGCCAACATTTCTACGGAGCCATCACCTAATAGTTTCCGCGATATTTCTGAAAGCATTGTCAATCAGATGGATTACGTTGTTCCTGAGAAGTTTGATAGCAGCTGTACTTTCAAAGCATCGCGACTTATAAAATTTATGGACGACTACAACTTCATCATTTTACGAGATTAGAAATGAAAATTGCATTATTTCCGGGTTCATTCGATCCCATAACGTTAGGACACGAAAATATTATTCATCGTGCATTACCGCTTTTTGACAAAATTATTATCGGAATCGGCATAAATAGTGAAAAAAAATCACTTTTTCCTATTGAGCATAGAATTCAATTTATTGAACAATGTTTAGGTAATAATTCCAAGATTGAAATTTGCAGTTATGATGATCTTACTGGCAAATTTTGTCAAAAAAATGGTATTAAATTTTTGATACGTGGAATTCGTAATTCTATTGATTTTCAATATGAGAATGACATTGCACGTGCCAACAAAGAGATTTTTGGAATAGAAACAATTTTCTTTGCAACTGATGGAGAATGCGCCCATATCTCCTCATCGCTTGTACGAGAAATATATTGTAACGGAGGTGAATATCAAAGATATATACCAAAAAATGTAATTTTGCGTTAGTTTTAGCATGATAAGAGTAATAATTTGTTTTTTTGCAATTACATTTTCTACCCTTTTGTATGGGCAAAAGGAGCGTGAAGTTGTAATTGAAGGGAAAGCCCCTTTTGCTTCGAACTGCAAAATTCGGATTACTACTTTTAGCGATTACATTACTTGGCAACCGCAAGAGACAGCTGTAGCAAAGATTGACAAAAACGGAGATTTTAAACTTTCTTTTAAGCTCAAACAGATTTCGTTAGTACAAATCTCAATTTTACGGTCGAAAGCAGAGTTTTTTGCATCACCAGGATACTCCTACAACTTCCAAATTGACATGGACTCGCTTGGACACCAAAGTTTTGACCCAACGCAACAAAATCAGTACTTAAAAATTTCAGCACCTGAAATTGACACAAACGATATCAATCTAAAAATCAATCACTTCAACAATCGATTAGATGAAATTTTAGCTCCTTACGCTTACGATATTATGCGATACAATGATGTAACCGCATTTGATAGCGTTTGCGCACAAATTGCCCGAGAATTTCCTGTTCTCTACAATCCCGACAACTACTACCATTCCTACATCTTCTATTCTTTGGCTAACATTGAAAGAATAATCTATAAAAAATCTCCTAAAAAGATATATACCAGATATTTAGATAATGACCATATTCTTTATAATAATCCTGCATATATGGATTTTTTTAATGGATTTTATGATAATTATCTATACAACTCTCCTCGAATTAAGAAAAGTGATTTGGAGCAAAACATCAATATCGAGCCTAATTACAATGCCCTTTTCAATGCGGTGGGAAAGGACTTTTTATTAGTCAACGAACGATTGCGTGAATTTGTGATTATCAAGAATTTAGGACAATTTTTAGGGAATGAAGAATTTGATGCAGGAAACATATTAAAACTTTTGGAACATATTGAAACGACTACACATTTCCCTGATCATAAAATATTTATTTTCAATATTATACAAAAATACAAGAAAGAAAATTTTCGATTAGAAACTCCTAATTTTACTTTCAAAACTCCTAAAGGAAGCGATTTTAGATTTAGTAAACTGAATGGCAAACCTGTATATGTACAAGTTTTCCGCACCGATTGTCCAGATTGTATTCGGGAGATGAAACTTATTGAAGAATTGAAGAAAACTTACGATGAAAAAATAGAGTTTGTCAGTATATCTGTTGATTATGACATTACAAAGTTTGAAAAATTTCGACTTAGCTATCCCGAATTTGATTGGACTTTTGTCCATTTCAACGACCAATATAGTTGGATGGATTATTTTGAAATCAACAGTTTGCCTGAGTATTATTTGCTTTCGGAAGATGGGAATATAATGCAACGTTATGCACCTACACCTACGAAAGGACTTTCACAATATTTGCAAATGCACTTCTACGAAGAGGAAGATGTTCCTGAAAATCCTATGTTTCAGCAGAGAAATTAAAAACCGCGTTGCGTTCTTGAAGTAGCAGGAATTACTGCGCTTCGGGGACGAATATTTGCACCCGAAGAGGATGGTTTTGCTGAAATTTTCTTGTAATTAGAGGAGGTTGAAGTTTTCGTCTCATTACTTTTAGTTGTAGGTGGTGCTTTCGCAGTCGATTTTGGAGAAGCATTTGTACTTGGTGTTACAGTAGATTTCGGTGCCGACTTGGTCGCATCTCTATCTGCCCTTTCTTCTGCATAATCATAATCAGAATAATTATCTCTTTTATAATTAGTTAAAGAATTTACTCGACTAATTTTAGAAGAGAGATTGTGTCCGCCTGTAGTCAAAAAGTCATTAAAGGTGATGATTACAGAAGGAGTCTTCAAATATGGCGCCGAAGATGACGCCAAACTATTAACAAAGAAGTTTTTCACATCATTCAGATCAACCCCCAATAGGTCAAGGTTATTTTTTCCAATCCTATTTAGCAAAAGTCGCATCTGTTTTCCCTTTTGGGCAAGGATATATTTTTCACGTGAATTAATGGTGCACCCTCTTGGATAGGAGAGGAATTTCGCCATAAAGAGAAAATCCTCTTCAGAGAGTTGATTTAACAATGAACGAGCGCGGTAGATTTCGTTATATAATTCATTACAAGCATTTTGTTTTACTTGTTGATGAATTTTTTCTCGATGTTCTGTAGAATAAATAAAGTTCTGTTCTGCTTCGTTTTTTGCCAACTGCTTTTCAATCTCATCAAAAATAAACGCTTTATAATTTCTATTTATGACAGAATCCACAACTTGCGACAAATGTTCAGTTGGAAAATCTTTGATAATATTTAGAAGATTTTGAGTAGGTTTCAGTAATAGAAATGGTTTATTTTTGGGGAATGAGCTGTTCAAATTTCCAGAATAGGTTATCCCATTATCGATAAACAGCTGATACAAAGCAGTATATTGCACAACTCTTGCCAAATCAGTATTTCCACATGTTGCAAAATATGAGTATGCTTTTCGCTCGTAATTTCGTCCTATCGACCTACCACTTTCTGGCGAATTAAAGTAGGAAACTGGAAGAGAGCCCGTTCTATTCAATGTATAAATTGTAACATCTTCTAAATCAATTGCATACATCACATTAGCTGTATTCCAATTGTAAACTAGTTCAGAAATCCCTAACTTTTTAAACAACGGTTGGTCAAACGGATAATAATCAGGTGAGGGATAGCGATAATTATATTCCTGAATCGTACCATTTTCGGACCAATCTTTCAAAAGAATATCAGTAATTGTCATCAGATGACCAAACTCTGTATTCTCCAATTCTTTGCTCAAATATGTTGGGCACCAATCGCGTCCGTTTTTCATTTTACCAGCCATAAAATCGTTAACATCAAGACTTTGAGAAAGTTCCTTTTCAGAAACTGAAGCTAATAGAAGGATTGATTCAACATAAAGCGGAGGTAGTTCTTGTAATGATGCTTCCCGTTCGCGACCAACAATTACCAACGTTGACGAATCTGCTAATGCGCCTAAAATTAGGTCAGCATCCAACACAAAACGACGAATATTTGAGAGTGTACTATCCAAATCGGTATTTTTAGGCATACTCCACGCCACAAATCCAGGTAATTGACTGAAGAAAACCCCATAATTTTTATGGTTAAAAATCTCTTCAATAGAAAATGTTGTAGAAGTATCTTTCAACGACATAAATTGTTCGTCCTCTTCTAAAAACCACTCATTAAATTCAAATAGACTGATCTGATAGTCAAGATTTTTCTTTGTAAAATAGACTCTTTCAGCGGTAACAGGAAGTTCAATAAAAAATGGTTTATAATCGGAAAGAAAAAGTGATGTCGATAACTTTTTCACTAAATTTATAACATTTTCTTGGGTTGCATTTGCCAAAGAGATTACTGCATCAACAGCATATCCATCGTAACCCATTTTATGTTTGTAGGTTGAGACCTCATGTGTAAATTGGGCAAAGATAGATTTCAGGGAATCAAGGAGAAAATAAGGTGGTGGCTCCGAGATGAGAATCATCTTACTACTATCGGGAAAGGATGCTATTCCAATGGTTTGATAATGAAACCGAAATTTTTCTCTAAAATCCTGATAGATAGAATCTCTTGCAGAGACAACTATCCTTGATTCTATCGTTAGATTTTGGTTTGGAATATATTCCTGTTTTTGGATTTCCGCAACTTTCCTCTTCACGGTTTCCACAGCCTCATCATTTGCAAAAAAGATGAGAACACCCATTCCCAATAGCAAAATGGGAAGTAAAATTAGAAAAACTTTTTTATGCCAACTCATTTTGTAAACTATCAATATTCACTTCACAATGCAAGTTTGCACTACCTATTTTTTCTAACAGCACAAATAAAACTTTTCCGTTTCTGTTTTTCTTATCCTGCTTACAAAATGGCATCACTTCACTTCGTTTACACTTCGGATCTCCATAAAGTCTTCTAACCACCTTTCTAATCTCTTCAAAATCAGAATTATTTATCAATCCATTTCGGTATGAAATTTCTGCAGCATCAACAATTCCGTATGCAACGCAAAAACCATGAGGAAGAGGCTGATTTTTAGATAGAAAGTAAGATTCGTACGCGTGCCCCATCGTATGTCCAAAATTCAACAAATGGCGCAATCCTGTATCATTTAAATCTTGAGCTACAATTTTCTGCTTAAAATCAACAGCAAAATCTATCCACTCCTTACGAATTGAGTCAACATTCACATTTTCGAGATTTTTCATCTCATTCCAAAGTGGGGCATTAGCAATCAAGGCACATTTTAAAATCTCGGCAAACCCATTTAGTAATTGTTGCT
>Ga0233362_1000179_pt1 | contig 12283 bp, 12 predicted proteins | sample ElkDunMinimDraft_22_FD_180674 | JGI IMG/M metagenome (GOLD analysis project Ga0233362, IMG submission 180674) | Fecal eukaryotic communites from dung pellets of Tule Elk in California, USA - Elk Dung C1 | ecosystem: Host-associated > Mammals > Digestive system > Large intestine > Fecal | place... | reverse complement strand
CATCGGTTGATACGACAGGGCATCCACATGCAACAGCCTCTTTAACGAACTGGGGACTGCCTTCGGTGAATGATGTCATCAAACCTAGATCCACAGCATTGTACAATAATGGCACCTGTTCGCGAGTATAGCCATAAAATTCCAACAACTCGGTTTGTGGATTATATTTTGCTACTGCTTGCTTTGCCAAAGGATAGTTCTTGACCGTATCTGTGAATTCTTTTGAGAAAAGGACATATGTCTTTCCGAAATCCATCCCCAATTGTTTGCGACATTCCATCTTGTCCATTGGATAAAAAGTAGTAGTATCTACACTGCATGGAATAACGATTGCTCTATGCGGTCGTTTGATTAGCGACATCAATCGTTCAGATACAAAAATATTCTTTTGTGACAACCGAATGGCGATTTTTGACAGCACTCTTATCTTGGAATCATTGATATCACTACCATGATAGGTGGATACCACAGGCACTTCCCGTTGGATATTCGCCAATAGGCAACATAACCCATAGTGTGCATGAATAATATCTGGTTGATACGTTGATATCATCTTCTGCATGTCCCTCCATGCACGCAGATATGATTTTAGTCCTCCCCCTTTAACGAAACAGACACGGAAATCACAACCAAGTGCTTTTAGTCCCTGCATCTGCTCGTATATAAACGGAGCAACGTAATCCGTATATGGAGCGTAATATCTATGGCTACAAATAATCAGTATCTTCATTATAATAGTTATATCACTTACTTTCTCATGCGTATCACTTTTGCGGGATTACCGCCTACTATTGCATAATCAGGCACATCTTTGGTTACCACTGCTCCTGCACCGATGATGCTATGTGCACCGATGCGTTTACAACCTGGCAGGATGATGGCGCGTGCCCCAATCCATACGTCGCCACATATCTCTAAAGGGGTAGGCCCTTCGTCCGGTTCAGAACCAATAGGTTTGTCGGGATCTGCGAATGAGTGCCCCCCCCCCTGAAAAAGAACATTCTCGGCCATCAGCAACCCATCATGAATAGTCACAATACGACTATGACAAACAAAATCCTTACCAATTCCGACATTCTTACCGACAAAAAAGTTCTTACCATTGCCAATATATGCACCATGCTCAAGATTAACAAATCCATCGCAGCGAGCAAACAGATGTTTCGCACAAAGTGAGCGCATATGTAGCGCAAACTTACCTAAAATAGGCATAGTGGATTTAGGCAAATGCTTGGCAAAAGCATAATATAATATCAACCAAAATGTTCTCATATCATTTTACTTTTTGAATACCTATTAAATCATTCCCCTTCCTTTTAACTTAAACCAGTTCCATGCTACAGCGGCTACAAACATCAGTATGCACCAATAAGGGTACCAACTTTTGATCCATCTTATCTCGCGCATTCTGCTGATACCATAAGCTGCCATCATCAGGGTAAAGGGCAAAATCGGTTGGTGAAAACGCTCTGAATGGGCAAAGTTACTAAACACCAATACCACCAAATAACCACATAATAGTGCTATGGGGAGTACATGCTTCCTCCATTCACCACTTAACAACAATACGCATAGGATAGTAATGGTAAAGAAGGATAGGATATTCTTGATATAGTTACCACCATGAATCATCTTCTGGTTTTCCTGTCCTGGTGTTTCCGCCATGGTCGGGAATGGAATCGTAAAAATCATCGGTGCAAACACTGCCGCACCTGCGTATTTAGCAAAATTCTGACTCAATTTTCCCTCACGTTGCGACCGCCATTCCATATTACCTTGTTGCGTCGATCCACCTGTTTGCCACATCTGCGCTACATCTTCTCCAATACTTGTAGTAGAAAATAGCATCACGATAGCAGCAATAACTGCTAACGTACTCAATGCGATACGTCGACCGATGCTCACCACACGTCCACTAGTAAATAGCAAAGCGCATAGTAATGCTAACACCAAAGTAGCTGCCAAAGCTGTACGAATCATAAACATATAAGCAGGAATCAGCAACAATAGCAATAGCGCCTTCCATTGTATTTTACTCTTTCGTAGTATGAAGTCCGCACGCTCTGCGAACAATACAGCAAGAAAGACCATCTCGACCTCTTTTAGTTGGAAAGAGCAATAATAGATCAAGTTTGGCATCAGCATGCAGAAAACACCGGCCATACGTCCTACATATTCACCGAAATTACGTAATGCTAACTTGTATATCAACACAGCCGTCAAAGCACTCCATATAGCTTTGATGATACGTGCTATCAAGATACTATCGGCGAAAATCCAATATACAATGGATAAATAGATCGGATAACCCATATCGGAAAAAGCAACATTACCACCATATCGTTGTAACGGTAGGTATATATTCCACACATTATCACGCAACAAGTCAGCACCATGTATAGCCATTTCATGATATCCCAACTCATCTGCTGCACCGATAGAGAATGGTGTATCTGTCCAATGTATGTATAGTAGATAGGATATTATCACCCATAATATGCGAATTGCAAAGCCCCACCAAAAAAGTTTTGTTATGAATGTTTTTGGGGTATTATTTACCCATGCTTTGGAACAATGATTCGAAAAATAGAAAAATCCACATACTTCTATTATACCAAAAAGTATCCACCGGAACTCCAATGCATAATAGTTATATACAATAGCACATGTTACCAATGCAGCAATATACGCCAGCATCGCCATATTGCTCACCTTTTGCGGCATATATGGCAATGGTGCTATTGTTGCTTTATATGTTGTTTGATTGGTCATTTTCTATTTAACTTTCGTTTTATCTGCACCAACTTATCCGTCACATTCGTTCCTAGTATCTTATGCAATACCAACTGCTTCGCCTTCTGCCACTTTGTACGCTCCACCCAACTACCTGCAAAATGGTGGATGCAGTAGGTATTCTTTGTCAACTTCAGCACTCGCGTGCTAGTCAATGGGCAAAAATAATCCACGGGGAAGACATGCAAATCATTCTTATATACCCCATACTCGCCATTAATCACAAAGCCACCATCGACCATGATCTTGGCTATCGTCTGCGTATTCGGTGTCATATCCAGCGTACCATCCTCCATGCGGAAATGGCGATTCTCGTCGTAATACGCCAATTGCTCTGTCACCCATACGCCATGCGGTGCACTAGCCATCAGTCCCGTAACAGGTGCATTGCTCATACTCGCCTCATAGCCCGTAAAAGCTGGCAGATGCATCAGGTCATCCAACGGGCGAAGTATCTCCACATCTGTGTCCATATATACTCCTCCCTCACGCTCTAGTGCCCATAGGCGGATGTAGTCAGTCACAAAGGCGAACTTACGTGCCTCGTATGCTTCTTTCACATAGGGCACACTATTGATATCGAATGTATCTTCGTTCCACAAACGAAGCTCATAATCAGGAAGATACTCCTTCCAACTCTCGATGCATTTCAGGGCCAGTTCTGGCATCTGCTTGCCACCAAACCAGCAATAGTGGATTATCTTGGGTATCATAATATTCGTTTAAATAAATTCATCAGTTGACTCAATGCATACGATAACACAAAAGTGATTATCAAAATTAGCAATATATTTATCGTCTTACTCGGCGTAAGAAACAGCAGAGATAATGGTCCTAAAATTAGTATATGATGGACTAAATATACTTCATATGAAATATCATTGCAGCATTGCAACCATTTAGGTATACGCATTTCTAATTTACTAAATATACAATATAAAACCGTCATTATCCACAATGCCAATATACAATGTAAACCTATACTATAGCGCACCATATACGGATCAAAAAGATATTCTATTTTAAAACAACTAAACATAGCTAATGATAGAATCGTACTAATGATTAACAAAGTTGTATTTATCCATTTATTTTCATTTTTGCCCCAAAACATTCCCAATAAATACAGCATAATCCATGCAGCAATGCTTTGCATTTTTTGTATAAAACCAAATTCTACAACACCGACTATTATCCATAAAATCACGAACCATAGTTTATTATGTTTCAATATTTTTTGTGCGATAGGAGTAATTATATAGCAAATCATCAAAACAGATAAAAACCACAAATGATTCAAGCCTTCAATACCCCCCCCTACAAATCCCTGAATATCAAATAAATACAACAACACGCTCTTTGCCGATATATCTGTTATATGGAAAATAGTGTATATTGCAGCAGAACATAACACTACAAAGATAAATGGTATATACACCTTTACAAAGCGTTTCTTGACAAACGATGCAATTGATATTATCTCTATTTTACCATACAAAAAGCCAGACAACAAGAAGAATATTTGTACACCCACATTCAATATAAACGCAATCTGCTGATCATATCCTTGGGTGATATGACATGACACTATCAAAATCATCGCCATGACTCTGATAATTGATATTGCGTTACTTTGTGATGTACTTAATGCTTTCATCGTTTTGCTAAATACTCCATTATCCTCTCGCACGCCAAGCCATCCCCATACGGATTCACAGCTTCGCTCATGCGGCGATAGGTATTAGGATCGTCGAGGAGCGTGCTTACGCCTTGCTCAATCTTATCGCGATTGGTACCCACCAGCAATACCGTACCTGCCTCTACTGCCTCTGGGCGCTCGGTGGTATCGCGCATTACGAGTACAGGCTTACCCAATCCTGGTGCTTCCTCTTGTACCCCACCCGAGTCGGTGAGAATCAAAGTACTATGCTGCATCATATACACAAATGGCAAGTAGTCCAATGGCTCTATCAGGAACACATTCTCCGCCTTATCGCCCAAGATCTCTAACACAGGCTTGCGCACATTGGGATTTAAGTGCATTGGATATACGAAATCTACATCCTTATACTGCTCTGCCAAGTGCTTGATAGCGTGGCAAATATTCAGGAATCCCTCGCCGAAGTTCTCACGGCGGTGACCGGTGATCAATACCATACGACGGTTGCCATCCAAACGCTGCACATCATAGCCCATCTGGTTGATTTTGGCAGCAACCTCATTAGCAAGTGCCTTATCCTCAGCCAATCGCTTTACTACCATCTGCAAAGCATCGATCACGGTATTACCCGTCACGATAATCTGCTTCTCATCCACATGCTCACGCAAGAGGTTCTCTTTCGCTAATGGTGTTGGCGAAAAGTGATGGGTAGTGATACGGCCCGTGATAAGGCGATTCATCTCCTCTGGCCATGGGCTATAGATATTACCTGTACGAAGACCTGCCTCCACATGTCCTACGGGTATCTGTTGGTAGAACGCAGCCAAGGCTGCTGCCATCGAGGTTGTGGTGTCGCCATGTACTAGCACTATATCGGGTTGCACCTCACGGAGCACATCGCGCATACCGAGTAGGATACGCGAGGTGATATCGTAGAGATCCTGATTAGGTTTCATGATATTGAGGTCATACTCAGGTGTGATATCAAATAATCTAAGCACCTGATCCAGCATCTCCCGATGCTGACCTGTCACACATACCATAGTCTGAAACTCCTCAGGCTCCTGCTGTAGTTTCTTCACCAGCGGCGCCATCTTTATCGCCTCTGGACGAGTACCAAATACGAGTAATATTGTTTTCATAATATCTTTGCCTTTCAACTTTAAACTATAATCTCACTCTCTAAACTCTAAACAGTAGCGCCGTTGCCGCGTCCACTCAACCAGCGCTTAACTAGCGCTTGTTTCACCACACTCCCCCACTTCATCACTTGCCTCTTCACCTTCAGCAGCCATATCGGTGTTTTATATATGCGTTTCACGCTATCGGGCTGCTGACTCCAATCCACCTTCGCCAACTCTTGAGCCGCTATATCATGGTATTCCTTGCTCATCCAATATTCGAGCAGGCCGTTTACGCGAAGTTTGTCAAGTAATGCTTGCCAGTCGCTCTTTAGGTTAGAGGCTAAAGGCGAAAGGCTAGAGGCGATGCTATCCATCCTAAACAACATGTGGTTGTTCGGATGATGCAGGTTTCTTGTTGCTCTTAAAGCCACAGGCACATCGTTGTTATACCAAGCCAATGGTTCCTCACAAAACGCCACAGGATAATGCATCGCCATCTTTGCCCATAGCAGAAAATCCTCACCCAATTTGATCCCTAAGGGAAATCCTCCCATCTCCTCAAAGACAGCTCTAGACATAATAGCCGTAATGGATGTCACCGGCATTGCCCCACTCTCGTAATATGATTTAGGATAGTTGATATATCCCGTAGGTATATTGAGTGCCACATGTGTCTTGCCGGGTTTGTAATACACATAGTTGCACGCATATAGCCCAGCATCGGGATAATCCTCAATTAGCTGCGCCATCTTTTCCAGATATGTAGGCTCCCACCAATCATCAGCATCTAGGAAGGCGATGTACTCGCCGCTTGCTTGCGCAACGCCATTGTTACGCGCTGCGGAGACACCAGCGTTTTGCTGTTTCAGCAGCATTAGGCGATTGGCAATTGGCGATTGGCAATTGGTTTCCTCGTCTATAGCCCATAGCCCATTGCCCATTGCCTCTCTGACGAATTCGTCCGCAATAGCGCACGAATCGTCAGTACTACCATCATCCACAACGATGAGTTTAAAATCCGTATATGTCTGCGCAAATACCGACTCGAGCGCCTTACGAATGTATGGTGCTTTGTTATATAATGGTATGATGACTGAGAATTGCATTCTTTATCTCTTGAATAATATCGGCCACATGCGCCAAAGTAATTTTACTCTTCGTTTGAATGAAGCATTTCGCCAAGCCAGACTCCACTTTTCACGAGTCAATAAATCTCTGCGTCTTAATGCTTTCAACGAATATACACCATTTGCCGCAACATTAAAAATAATACTCTTTGTTATAGGATTAATATCTTGTTTTTCTTGGAAGAATCGTTCCAATGCAAATGCCACAGTAAACTTGTCCATTACATTACCTATAGTCTGATTGTGCATGGTAGATCCTTCACGCATTCGGTAGCAATATTCTAATTCAGGAACTACAACTACTGCTTTTGCACAATAACAGAGTTGAGCGATAAATAGGTCATCTTCGTGATAAATACCCTCCATAAAGCGTAAACCATGTTCATTCAACATTGTGCTTTTGAAAATATAGAACATTCCAGTTGGTCCCCAATGCTTTAACTTTACAAAATAATCCAAAAAAGCCTTACCTGATTCAAAACTACGATATGCTGGATGACTATATGTTGTATTTTTATAAAATTGCTGTTTGTTATTTGGATACCAATTCACTACATTATACGCAACAATATCTGGTTCTGAAGCATATATATATTTGTCCAAAGTGATTAAAAATCCATCAAACAACACATCATCGCTATCTAGCATAATGAGATATTCACCTCTGGCTACATCAAAAGCAGTATTTCGCGCTGCTGCTTGTCGCTTATTTGATTGCTTAAGGATTTTCAAATCTAGTGTTGGATGCTGTTTGTGCCACTCCTCTGCTACAGCTAAACTTCCATCCGTACTACCATCGTCCACACATATCACTTCTAGACTCTCATACCCCTGCTGAGCAATCGACTCCAAACAATCGCCGATGTACTTCTCCACATTGTACATCGGAATGACGATTGATATTTTTGGACACAAACTCATTTTCTTAGCAACCATTTTATGCGCCATTTCCATGATAATTCCCCTAGCAATCTCCACTCAAAGTGTACCGCTAAACAATTTACCACTTGACGATAGTAGTAGTTCCACATGCGTTTTTCTAAACGCACTTGCTCAAAGAATGGAGTTCGTTTATTCGCTTCCAGCAAATGTGCCACCGACTGCTTAATACGTTCTAGATCTGATGCCGATTGAGCAGGCAACAGATTCACTGCACTCATATCCTCCGTTGGATATAACATACGCAGATAATTGGCCTTCACTTCCCTATCCTTCTTGGCTGTCTTATCGGTTTGGGTCGTTGCTTGAGATGGATGAATACGATACTGGTACATCACCTCTGGGAAATTCACTAATCTCAGTCCTGCTGCCATGGCACGTGTCCACATGTCATAATCTTCAGCGGGCACCATCTCTTGCAAGAAACGTAATCCTACTCGCTCGAATGCCTCACGACGCCACATACTGGATGCATGCAAGATAGGCGAATGAAAGAGTGCCGTAATCTTCACATCTTCTACATTCGTCTCACGTACCCAAGTCTCTTGTTTGGCACCAAATAGTTCCATGCCACAACTACACAGATCTACCTCTGGATGTGCATCCAAGTATGCCACTTGTGTGGCCAATCGCTCTGGTGTAGATAGATCATCACTATCCATACGAGCAATCAATTCTCCACGAGCCATTGCCATACCCACATTCAGCACATTGCTTAGTCCCATATTCTTCTCACCACGATAGCGAACGATACGCTCATCGGTATAGGTGTCAAGTATTTCTGCTGAGTTATCTGGCGAGCAATCATCCAGCACAATCAGCTCAAAATCCTGAAAGGTCTGCGCCAATATACTATCCATTGCCTCTCGCAAATAAGGGGCAACATTATAGACCGGCATTAATATAGAAACACGAGGAGTGGTCATTACAAATATTCTTAATTATTATTTTTATGAACAATTACTTTTGCACAATATACTTTCTATTCAACAACATAGCTTCCATACCTCTGCGAATGGAACCGCCATATCCCAATGCAGCACTTTTATATCCAATAAGGCGTAATTCATTTGCAATCTCCATATTGTATGCACTATGCGGATACGAAAAATGGTTTACAGATATTGAATGCATTAGATGAGATGATAGATATGCACTTATCACCTGCAGAGATTTGTCTGTAGAACAATCATCTACGATTACGACCTCTATATTAGGATATGTTTGAGCGCAAATAGAATCTAGCGTTTCAGCGATGAAACACCCATTATTGTAATTGGCAACTAATATAGAAATTAAGGGATACATCATATATTACATACAACGCAATACTCGAAGTAGTTTATGTACAGCCTTCACTATAGGATTTTGCAGAACACGGGACTGCAGGTCAATCGTATGTTGATAGCGACCTACATATGAATTTAACAAATCCGACACTATCAACTCTGCATCACTGGGTATACCTCGACGCACACACGCATCCTCTATTGCTCGAAAATGCCAATAGTCCGCCTTATAGACATTATTGTTCAACGAAATGCAATCAGCATGCTCACGATATTTGTACAACACTTGATCTACGAAGAAAGTTGCTCCTACCTCTTCCAGCTTGTAGTACAAGTCCTGATCTACTGCGCGCTTGAAGGCAGCATTAATGCCCTTTGTGTTTTTGTACAGAGCATTCTTGAATGCCGCAAAAGCTGTAATGATACCCCTATTATAATGCAGATAATCTGTACCTTCTGGACATTGCCTTTTTCCCATAGCTTCGTATAGCGCATTCATCTGCTCATCACACATTACCCATTTGGAATGCACTAGACTCACCTCTCGATGCTCTGCGTGAGCTTTGACCATCACCTCCAACGCTTCCGGAAGCAAAGCATCATCCGGATCAAGGAAACCACACAGTTCGCCTTGTGCGAGTTCTGCGCAGCGGCGTTTGGTATAGCCGCAACCGCGGTTCTGCTCGTTGTAGTAGATACGGATCTGCGGATCTTGCTCTAGTGCTTGATATACCTCACGAGAATTATCCGTAGAGCAATCATCTACGATAATAATTTCCCAATTGGTATATGTCTGTTGACGAACGCTATTGATTGCATCCATCAAATATTTGCCATTGTTGTAATTGGCAATGAGTATTGAGAAAAGATGGTGAGTGGGCATACTATTTTAGAATATCATACGATTTAACCGCGCAAAATTACACATTTTTTCTGACATACGCAAATATTTTAGAAGAAAGGCGAAAGATTATAAGCAAAAGGCGGGATTTTTTACAAAAAAATCGGAATTTATGGAGAAATTCACCACAAAGTGATGCAAATGTGGAGAATTACGCTACAACCATGTTCCATAAAAGCAGTACCTTTGCAGCGAAAAACAAACGTATGAAAAAACATCCTATCACACCCATCCAACAAGTAGTCTGCAAAAACGTAAAAGCATTACTAGTTGAAAGAAAAATTAGCGTTAGAGAATTGTCAATCAACATCAACAAAGATCATTCTCAACTTAACAAAATCCTAAACAACCAGGCCATCTTACCTGCATATCTCATTGACGATTTTGCGACATTTTTTGAAGTCGATAGACGCCATTTGATTACAGACAAGAAAAATATATTGGACACCGATGACACCCAAAACCTCATCATTATTCGCATGCAGATACCTGCATATAACATGTACAACCAAATCAAGAAATGGATACGAACATTTGTACATTAAACCTAATCAACTAGCGTACCATAAAAAAATAAGGAACAATTATTACAAACAAAAATCACTAAAAATTAAACCAAAAATTATCCCAAATTTCAGGGATTAAGTTAAAGACAATTGCCGACAATTAAGACAATTCGTAGATAAAAAGAAATTGATAATAATTGATGCATAATTGATTGAAATTGTCTTTCATTTGATCCTTTGAACGACAACTTAGACAATTATAATAGACAATTAAGACAATTCGTAGATAAAAAGAAATTGATATTAATAGTCTTAAAAAATTGATCATTGATTTATAAATATTTTTGTAGCAAGCGTAAGCGAAGCGTATTTTTGTTAAAAATCAAAATCATTTAAACAAAACTTAACCAATCAGCCATTAAACCCAAACATTAACCTTTGAAAATCAAATCACTACACTACCATGACCAAACAAGAAGCAGTAATAAAGTACATCACGGAGAATTATCTGGAGTACAATAGGCTGCGCCTGTAGTATTTCACAACGAATCCACAGCGAGCAACGCGAGCGAACTACAGTGTAGCGCAAGCGACATAGATCGCACCAGAGGTGCTGTAGATCGGGCAGAGCCCTGTAGATCGGCTGCGCCTGTAGATGGTAGATCGGCTGCGCCTGAAGATCGCCCTACGGGCTGTAGTGTATCAAGGGAATCTACAGCGAGTATCACGAGCGATCTACAGTGTAGCGCGAGCGAAACGAACTACAGCGAAGCGAACTACAGCGAGCCACGCGAGCGATCTAAAGCAGACGCGCTCTGGCGCACGTGCTTCAAAAAATGGTTTGTAGCGATGGTGGCGAGTTGGATGAAAGATGAGGTGGTGAATCATCAGGTGCTGGTGCTGATTGGTAAACAAGGTATCTTCAAGACGACTTGGCTCGAACATCTGATACCGCCACATCTGCGTGCATATGCGTGTAAGTTGGCGAATAGCAACGATCTGAACAAAGATGAACGGCTGCGTATTGCGGAGTTTGGGCTTATCTCCCTTGATGAGATTGACTCCATGAATAACCGTGAGCTCAATCAACTGAAATCGGTGATTACCGCCACGGATGTGAACGAGCGCGCAGCGTATGCGTACACCAAAGAGCGTAGGGTGCGGTTGGCGAGTTTCTGCGCCAGCGGCAATAGGCGGGATTTCCTGACGGATATTACTGGCAATAGGCGTTGGTTGCCGTTTGAGGTGGAGAGTATTCAGAATCCGTTTTACACCCTCCTACCTTACGAGCGGATGTATGCGCAAGCATGGGCATTGGCACAGGATCCGTTGTTTAGTTACTGGTTTGACTTGGATGAGATAGAGGTGCTGGAGGAGCATAATCAGCATTTTAGGGACGAGAGTAATGAGGAGCAATTGTTGCCGATACTCTTTGATGTGCCTGCCGAGGGCAGAGGAGAGTTTATGACGACGGCACAGATCAGTGAGCGATTGGTGACATACGGCAACATCAAGAAGCCGATGGCGTTGAGCAGATTGGGGATGGTGCTGGGGACAGCAGGATACAAAGCGACAAAACGGACAATCGGAAACACCCAAACACGCGGATGGATTGTATATCAGAGAGATACGGACGAGATTTCTGCTTTGAGGCGGATCTTGAAAGACTGATGAGGGACAGCAGGTACAGCAGATTCTATAAACTCGTCCACGCGTGTACGGGGACGAGAAAGAGAAAAGTGCTGTCCCTGCCGTCCCTGCTGTCCCTCGTGGGGAATAAAATATACAACAAAAATTATAAACAATTGAACCAAAAATTATCGAAAATTAATTAACCCTAAAACTTATTGAATTATGGCAAGAGTAACATTTATGGATGGGATTGCAACCATCAGTGGGAAATTGGGCGATACCATCTATCGCCGAACAGCATCAGGCAAAACA
>Ga0233362_1000178_pt1 | contig 12317 bp, 13 predicted proteins | sample ElkDunMinimDraft_22_FD_180674 | JGI IMG/M metagenome (GOLD analysis project Ga0233362, IMG submission 180674) | Fecal eukaryotic communites from dung pellets of Tule Elk in California, USA - Elk Dung C1 | ecosystem: Host-associated > Mammals > Digestive system > Large intestine > Fecal | place... | reverse complement strand
CCCCCCCCAAGTGTAATAGAGTTTTGGGGCATTTATTCACTATTTATATTTTCTTCTTTACATAAGTTAAGAATTTTTTCATCCTTTTTACCCAAAGGATGAACGATAGATTTTTGTTGCATAAAAAATACTCAATATGGACAAGACAAAGGTTATTATTGTATCTCACGGATTAAGAAAAGAGATTATGAGTGAGTTAAATACATCTTATCCCTCAATTAGATCTGCATTATTATTTCAGACTAATACAGTAAAGGCAAAAATTATTCGTCAATATGCGTTAGAAAAAGGTGGAAAATTAGTAGAACTTCCAAAAGTGGGTTAGCTGTGTTGTAAGATATAGATATATTGCTTGATGGTGCTAATAATAATGTTCAATTCAAATAATAATTTGAAGTATGATGATGTTGATAACGATGTTAATGCACTCAACTCTTCTGTGGTAACACTTACTTTTTTTGCAAGAGTAAGTGCTAAATAATACCTTTTTAACTTAATTTGGTTTGCGAAAGAAAATGGGGGTTGTTTGCAATGTTCCTTGCGTAATAGTGTTGCGCAAGGGATTGCAGCGGTTATGAGCGCCGGTTTTATAATTTGGAGTTTAGCTTTTGGAATTTGGAACTTGGTTTGGATTTAGAAAAAATTGAAGCGAGAGAAAGAGGCGCGAAATTTGAGCGGAAAGCCTGACGGCGAGGGAGGCTTTGTGCGGGGTGGGAGCCGATGCGCCCAAATCAAAAAAAAGAAAGGTCTGCACAAAAAACTTTTTTCATTATCTTTGCAAACTGAAAAAAAGTGCTATCTATGAAAAAGGTAAATAATGAATCTATTGAAAAAGCATTAGAAATTTTGCGACAACCCAAAGATAGTAAATTAGTTACGCACTTGAATGCGTGTGTTCATTGCGGATTGTGTGGTACTAGTTGTATGTATTACTTAGCGATGAAAGACCCGAAATTTATGCCTGCTTATAAGGTGGATATTGTGGCGTCGATATATCGTAGGTATTGTACGACAATGGGGAAAGTGGCTCCAGCGTGGGTAAATGCACGAGAATTGAACGAATATACAATTGATGAGATGGTGGACGCACTTTTTGGGGGGTGTACAATGTGTGGACGTTGTGTAAAACATTGCTCAATTGGGGTGGACATTCCGTATGTGGTGCGTATAGGAAGAATGATGCTTGCTCAAATGGGATTAGTGCCCGAAACGTTGCAATCGACTGTAAATGCGGCACTTGAAACAGGAAATAATATGGGTATTCCGACGGAAGAGTTTGTAGATACCATAGAATGGATGCAGGAGGATTTGCAAGATGATTTAGAGGATCCAGAAGCAGAAATTCCTCTGAATAAGTCAGATGTAAATTTGCTTTATACATTAAATCCCCGTGAACCGAAGTTTTTTCCGCTTTCAATTGTGGCAGCGGCAAAGGTGTTCTATGCAGCCAAAGAGAGTTGGACACTTTCTACCGATATGTATGATGTAACTAATTATGCTTTCTTCTCTGGCAATAATGAGGAAGCACAGGTTATAGTAAACCATCTGGCTGAGCAGATGACAAAATTAAACTGCAAAACGTTAATTTTGGGTGAGTGCGGTCATGGTGGACGAGCGTTCCGTTGGGAGGGCCCGAACTTTATTCAGAAAAAGTATGATTTTCCTGTTGTGAATTTGGTGGAACTTCTAGCAGATTATATCAAAACGGGTAGAATTAAGGTGGATAAATCGCTTAATCAAGAGTTGTGTACAATCCACGATCCGTGTAATTTAGTGCGCAATGGAGGGCTATTGCAGCAGTTGCGTTATGTTGTGAAGGAATCGGTTTCCCATTTTGTTGAGATGAATCCTCACGGAAATGATGCCTTTTGTTGTGGCGGTGGTGGCGGTCAATTGGCGATGAGTGAGTACAATGAACGTCGCTTGAAAGTAGGAGAGTTGAAAGCTGAGCAGATTCGTGCTACAGGTGCAAAAGTGGTGATTACGCCTTGCCATAACTGTGTTGACCAACTCACACAATTGAATCATACCTATAAATTAGGAATTAAAATAAAAACGTTAGCAGAGATTGTTGCTGACGCACTAGTAATTGAAAAGTAATAACCCAAAAATAACTGATTATGATTTATTTAGACAATTCAGCAACCACGTATCCGAAACCAGATGTTGTTTATGATTTTATGTGCAATTTCTATCGAAAGCATGGCGTAAATCCAGGGCGTTCTGGTTTTGATGCTGCTATTGAAACGGAAGAGGTGGTAAATAATACAAGAAAAATGTTAACCCAGCTTTTTAATGGGGGAAAAGATTATAATCGCTTAACATTTAGTTATAATGCTACAGATTCTTTAAACCTTATTATTCAAGGACTTGCAGATCCGAATGCGCACGTTATTACTACACAATTGGAACATAATTCTGTATTGCGCCCGCTTTATTCGTTACAAAAAGAGGGTCGTTTAGCGGATGTTACTTATGTTCCTTTTGATAGCCGTGGTTTTGTAAATCCTGATGATATCCGTAAAGCAATTCGTTCCAATACCAAATTTGTGGTTTGTACGCACTGCTCTAACGTTATAGGTACTTTCCAACCATTAGCAGAAATAGGAAAAATTTGCAAAGAGCATGGTTTGATTTTTGTTGTAGATGGAAGTCAAGGAGCAGGCGCAATTAATTTGGATATGCAAGCTGCAAATATTGACGCTTACGCATTTACAGGTCACAAATGTTTGATGGGCCCTACAGGAATTGGAGGGTCATATATTCGTGAAGGTGTTGATGTAAAGATTACTCGATACGGCGGTACAGGAGTACGTTCGGCTTATCCTGGTCACCTCGAGGAATACCCTTACAGAATGGAATTTGGAACATTGAACTTGGTTGGCGTTGCAGGTTTGAATGCAGGTGTAAAGTGGATTTTAGAACAAGGTATCGACAATATCCACGAGAGAGAGATGAAACTTTGGGATAAATTACGTTTAGGTTTACAAGAAATAAAAGGTGTTACTACCTATTGCGCAGATACTTGTGAAAATCATAACCCAGTATTGAGTTTTAATATCAATGGTTTTGAAGCTGGTGATGTTGGAATGATGCTAGATGTAGATTATGAGATTGCTTGTCGTACAGGTTTGCAATGCGCTCCTAAAGTTCACGAAGGAATTGGTACATTCGATATTCATGGAACGGTTCGTTTGAGCGTAGGACCTTTCAATACAGATGAAGATATAGATGCAGCTATAAATGCTGTAAGAGAGATTGCTTCTTTGAAAAATTAATGAATCTAATAGCTTCTGCAAGAGCCTGTTCATTATGAGCAGGCTCTCTTTATTATTTATGAAATTACTGAAAGTTTGCGGGGTATCTATTCTACTGCTATTGGCGGTTGTTGCTGTAGTTTTTGCTGCAGCTTCTATCGGTACAGTTCCGATTCCGTTAGAAGAGGTGTGGACTATTTTGCTTTCATCTATAGGTTTAGCGGACGCGTCGCAAGTTGCATCTGTCTCCCAAATTGCAATCTTAGAACTTCGATTGCCTCGAATTTTGATGAGTTTGTTAGCAGGAGCTTCACTATCGATGTGCGGAGTAGTTTTTCAGTCGATATTTAGAAATCCAATCTGCGATCCATACATCTTAGGAGTCTCTTCGGGAGCATCGATTGGTGCTGCTCTCGCTTTTGTTTTGGGGTTTGACGCGCTAATATTTGGTGTTACTGGTATGGCATTCCTCTCGGCACTGCTGACGTTGCTTTTTGTTTTTTTGGTAGCAGGACGACAGCGCACGGGAACAACCCAAACAATATTATTGACAGGAGTTGCTGTTAATTTCTTGATTTCTGCTATTTTAACACTTCTTATGGTTCTCAATCAACAGGAGATGCAGAAGATTTTCTTTTGGACGATGGGAAGTTTATCCAATTGTCAGCTTAGTTATATTCCTCATATCGCTCTTTTCTTTCTTGTTGCAGTAATTGTTCTGTTGGGATATTCTAAAGATTTGAATCTCATTCAATTAGGTGATAAATCTGCGCAGACATTAGGTGTAAATGTGCGTTGGGTATCGATTTTTCTTTTAGTAATCACCTCGTTGATCATTGCTGGAATTGTTTCGTTATGTGGTGTAATTGGCTTTATAGGGCTGATAATACCGAACTTAGCAAGAATCATTTGGGGAAACGATGTTAGAAAACTGCTTGTAGCATCACTTTTCCTTGGAGCATTCTTTTTACTTCTTGCAGATACGTTGGCGCGTGTATTATCGCCATTCTCAGAGTTGCCTGTCGGGAGCATTACCGCTCTTGTCGGCGCACCCTATTTTATCTTCCTCTTAATCAACGACCGTAAAAAACAACGTTTTTGATTCTATGTTGAAAATTGAAAATCTCTCCTTTTCCTATCAAAATCAATCCGTAATCGACAACTTGTCGATGGAGTTGAAAATAGGGGATTATTGTGCAATTTTAGGTCCTAATGGGGCAGGAAAATCAACACTTTTTAATTTAATTGCAGGATTATTAAAACCGACTTCTGGTAATATATTAATTGAAAATCAATCAATTGCAAGGTTTTCTATCCAAGAATTAGCTCAGAAATTAGCTGTTGTACCTCAATACGAAGAGGTAGTTTACGATTTTTCAGTTTATGATATGGTGATGATGGGAAGAATGCCGCATCAAGGGCGATGGAGTTTTGCGTCGCGAGAGGATAAGCAATTAGTAGAAGAGATTTTAGAGCAGACAGATTTGGCTCATTTGCGCAATCGAATGACGCGAGAGTTGAGCGGTGGTGAACGTCAGCGCACGTTAGTGGCGCGGGCAATGGCACAGCAAACTCCATTGATTCTTTTCGATGAGCCTTTGTCAAACTTAGATATTGCTCATAAATATGAACTTTTAGAACTTATTGATACACTGCATAATACTGGTAGAACAATTTTAGTCATTATGCATGAACTCTCATTAGTAAAGGAGTTTATTCCCAAAACTCTCTTCTTGAAGCAAGGAAAGATATATTCTTTCGGAGCAACTACAGAGGTGATGACTTTAGAAAATATCCGTAGAATATTTAATCTATCAGAGCGTTATAATCCTTTTTTTTAGCATTTTATGAATAAATATTGGAAATTTTCTATCGTCATGATTCTGCTTTGCTGTTTTCTTTTCTTTATCCTTAAAGAGAAAATAAATTCCCGTTCAGATGATAGAAATTTCAAATTTTCGGTAGTTCCTTTTCAAAGTTACTCTTTGGAAGATAGTTCTGAAACTCAATTCTCTTTATGTTGGGTTGAAAATGAAGAAATTGCGAATAGAACCTCTTTCGCAAAACGATTTTACTATACTGATTATGAGAATGATAATGGTAAGATTTATGTTTCGGATTTGCCGAATGATACGCCCATGCTTTGGAAGGATTTGAATCAAAATTATTCAGATTCTATCTTTTTGCAGAGTTGTGTGGTGGCTATTAGTCCGAAGTACGGGACAGTATTTGCTGCGCCGTTTGATATTTTTCCAGGTGCTGGTGTTTGGATTTGCGATAAGGAGAAGCGTACACTATTGAATTACGAAGATCCGTTGCAAGGTTGGCTTTACAATTGCGGAATCGATTTTGTTTATGATGATGCTGGCAATGAGTTTTGCCTTTTTGCTGAGTACTCGCATGCTCGGAAAAATACTCGTCGCGTTCTCAAAGGTTGTTATCCCTATACTAATCCCGATAATTGGAGAGTGGTTTTGGAGTATCCTTCAGGAAGAGGTGATGAGGAGGCAATTTTTCATTTCCACCATATTCAAAAAGATCCCTATTCTTCCTATATTTATCTTACTTCTGGAGATAATGCAGAAGAGAGTAAGTTTTTTTATTCCAATGATTTAGGGGAAACGTGGCAACTGTTGATTTCGCATCAAAGCACAGGATTTTTGCGCTGTTGTAACCTGATTTTCTTAGAGGACAAAATCTATTGGGCAAGTGATGATAATCGGGGCCATTTTCTGATGTCTGCAAGGCGTATGCCTACAGGGTTGCTAGATACGACAACAATCGAACGAGTAGCCGATTTGCCTGAATATCAAGCCACAAATGCTCTTGCTTATCTAGAATATGCTAATGTGTTATTTTTCTATGATCGATTACCATCGGCGAGTTTATGTAACAAAAATAATTGGGAGTTTAGAGATGTTTTGAAAGTGTATCTTTATGACTTACAGGAATCTAAAATACTTCCTCTTGCAAAGATGAATTTCTTAGAGCTACCTTATAATGATGCTTTTGGTCATCGAGGAAGAGCTTACTTGCACTATTCAAATTCTGTAGATTATTATCCTATTTTAGGTTTTTGCAGGAATTATGCTCCTTGCAACTTTAATTTGCCTGAGAATCAGGAGTTACAGTTGGGGAGTTTAGGGTATCGAATTGAATTTTAGCTGCACACTCGTATCCTTGTTGATAGAGGTCAAGAAGTTTTTTTGTATCTCGTTCCATTCTATCCACAATAATAGGAAGTTCGGGTCTGATGACTAATAGTTTTCCTTCATTTTCAAGAGTTTCTATCCAATCCATTTGTTGGTTGTATAGCCGATTCCGATTCCGAATTGCATCACAAAGTTTGGGGTATTTTCGGTAGAAGAAGGGAGGAACTTTCATCTCTCTTGATTTGCGATAGCCTTTATTTCGTGTCAGCACAACGAGGTTGTTGTCGAAGCCTAACGATTGTGCGCGTTTCAACGGAATAGAATCTGCAATGCCACCATCAAGCATCGGAATATTATCAACATAAGTTATTGGGCAGAGAAATGGAAGACTACTTGATGCTTTTACAATATCGATAATCCGTTTGGGATCTCTTTTTTCGTTAAAATAGCATGCTTCCCCAGTAATACAATTTGTGGTAACCATCTCATATTCGGCTTCTGATTGTGCAAATTTCTCGTAATCGTAAGGAATGATTTTTTCAGGGAATGTGTGGAAAAGGAGGTTGAAGTCCATTATGTTTCCTTTGGTAATCAGATGTTTGAAACCGATATAGCGATATTTTTCGAGTAGGTCAATATTACTAAATTTTGCTCTTCCGCGTTGGTGTGACATATATGATAATCCGTTACATGCGCCAGCACTTACGCCAATGGTATAGGGGAAATAAATCCCTCGGTCCATAAAATTGTCAAGAACGCCAGAGGTGAATACGCCGCGCATTCCACCTCCTTCAAGAATAAGTCCAGATTTTTTGTTGAGTTTGTAGCTTTTCATCTAATTTTGACTTCTCTTTTTTCGTGAAATTTTGGGAAACATCTTTCGGAAACGAGTCAAGTGTGTGCTAAACTTACCTCCAGAAATTACAAAAGTTACCGCTACAATGATGAGTATCAGTCCAATATAATCTTTTATAGTGAGTGTTTCGTGGAAAATTAGGACACCGAAAAATACGGCTGTAACGGGTTCTAAAACGCCTAAAATGGCTGTGGGAGTGGAACCAATATATTTAATGGCAATTGTAGTACAAGTTAATGATATGATTGTTGGTAAAATACTGAGCATAAATATATTAATCCATAAATACCACTCTGTTGGTGTCGTTAGTTTTTGATTTATTAGTGCAGAAATTGCCCATACAAACCAACCTACAAGCAATACATAAAGTGTTACCTTGATGGTTGCCATATCTTTGAGTCTGCTTTTGTTGATTCCTACAATGTAAATAGAGTATGCTAATGCGGAACCCAAAACGAGTAAAGTTCCTATTAGAGAAAGAGTTGCACCTTCTTTTCCTAAATAGAGAAGGGCTATTCCTCCGATTGCTGTTATGATGCAGAGTATTGTTTGCAAGGTGAGCTTTTCTTTGTAGAAAAATGCCATTATAAGCGCCACCATAATCGGATAGACAAACAAAATTGTAGAAGCAATTCCTGCATCCATATAGGTGTAACTTTTGAATAGAGTGATAGATGAGACAGCAAATAGAATGCCGTAGAGCAAAAGTGGGGGCAGGTCTTTTTTGTTAATTTTGAATGAGTGTCCGCGCCACCAAAGCATTACACATAGGATGGGAATTGCAAAAAGGTAACGGAGAAAAAGTACCGATTCAGGTTCCATTCCGTCAGTGTAAAGTGGCAGTGTAAATAAGGGGTTCATCCCGTATGTAGCTGCCGCAATGGCTCCTAATATGTATCCTTTTACTTTTATGTTCATTTCTCTTGAAATATTGCTATAACCGACTGATTGCTCGGTGATATTTTTGTGCATTTCTGTTATGCTCAGCTAAAGTGTTAGCAAAGTTATGATATCCCGAAAGGTCATCTTTAGCGCACATATAAAGGAAGTTATGATGTGTGTAGTTTAAAACAGCATCTAAGGTTTGCTTGTCAGGAATGCGAAGTGGCCCTGGTGGAAGCCCAGCATATTTGTAGGTGTTGTAGGGGGAGTCTATTTCTGTATGAGTATAAAGTATTCTTTTTAAGGTTATATCGCCAACGGCAAATTTTACCGTTGGGTCTGCTTGCAGAAGCATTCCCTTTTTCAAGCGATTGAGGTAAAGTCCTGCAATAATCGGTTTTTCCGATGCTTTCGAACTCTCTTCATCAACAATAGAAGCGAGAATGGCAACTTCTGTTGGAGAGAGTCCAATATTGTCAGCTTTTTGTCGGCGCTCGTCGTTCCAAAAAAGTTCGTAATAGTAGTGTAAACGTTCGCAGAACTGTTCAGCAGTAATATCGTGATATATTTCGTAACTATCGGGTATAAAGAGAGTTAATATTGTTTCTGTATTAAATCCATATCTTTTAGCAAAAGAAGGATCGTTTAAAAGTTGTGCTAATTCTTGTGGTTCAAAAAGAAAATTATCGCCAACTTTTTCAACAAATTGTTCCTTGGTTCTAATATTATTAAAAGTAAACTTTACGGGATAATGTTGCCCGCGCATCAAACGTTTAATAAAGTAATAATTGTTTTCCTCCGCACGAATTTCATACTTTCCGGGCTTGATATTATTTGGAAACTTCAGCCATTTTGCAACGTATTGGAAATTTTTCTCGTTTTTGATAAAGTTGTGTTTTTCAATCGAATCTATAACATTTTGAAAAGTTGCTCCTATCGGAATGATCAGTTTTTCCGTACCCTTAGGATTGCTATTGGGTTTCCAAGCAATGTCGTAAAGAAGATAGATGAGCGCAGTTGCTGTAAGCACCACAACTACAGCAATGGTTAAAATAATTTTTTTCATAGGTTAATAACGCGGATTGGGATTAATACATTGAAACAGAAGAACGTCCTTGTAGCCGTTATCCACTTTTGTCCACTCTTTTTTTGTGCCAATTAAAGTGAAGTTGTTATTGGTGAAAAGTTTGATGCTGGCTTCATTATCTACGAGAATATTGCAGTACACTTGGTGGATTTTTAGTACATCGAAAAGATAATGTTGAGTGAGCTGAATGGCTTCCGTTCCGATTCCGTTGCGGCGGTGGTTTCTTTCAATGAGGATGCCGATACCAGCGCGACTATTGTAAGGATCGAAGTCGAAGATATCAATAATGCCAATGGTTTCTCGAGTGTGGATATCATCAACCATAAGACGAACCTGCTTCGTACGGTAGAGGTCGTCGTTGGCACACTCAACAAACATTTTTAGCGTAAAGTGTGAGTATGGTTTTAAGGTTTGACTCATTTGCCAAACTTCAGGGTCATTTTCCCACAAATACAACAAATTAACATCTTTAGGTTCGAGACCTCTTAGAGAAATATGATTTCCTTTTAGAAACATTTTTTATAATAATCGTTTGATGATACGTAGATTATGAGTATATGTTCCCAATTCTCGGTTGAAGATGCCAGTTTCGTCTATTGCATCGATGCGGACGTTTCCGCTGGCATGAATAATCTCACCAGGTTGTAGAATCAGTCCCACGTGTACAATTTTTCCCTCTTCATTGCTAAAAAATGCTACGTCGCAAGGTTGGGTTTCAAAAGCAAACTCTACAACTTTACCCCACTCTATTTGTTGTGAGGCATCGCGAGGAAGTTGTATTCCGATACTTTTAAAGATAGTCTGCACAAAACCAGAACAGTCAATTCCTGCAGGAGTTCTGCCACCCCAAAGGTAGGGTGCATTCAGAAAAAGAGTCGCAAAATTGATGGCAGCGTATTGTGTATCGGTAAGTTGGGTGTTGTTGTTAAGCTGTTTGTTTTCAGGTACTAATAGATTGTATTTTCGATTTCCTAATGAAAATTCACCATCTGTAGGGTAGGGGAATGAAGAGCCTGCAAAGATAGGGAATGTGAAGCCTGAGCTCCCCTCCTTAATGAAGAGGAGCAGGTCCTTCACAAAATATTTTTCGGTATTACAGTAGTTGCACATTACCTCTTCCGAAATTGGATTCCACAATTTTTTGTCAATCCAACCATCGTAATTACAGTCGGCAGTTCTGATTTTTATCCAATTGTTTTCAACTTCTAGCACTTCGTATGCTTCGCCAAAAAGTAATTGAGAAACCATCTCTGAGCGATGCGCAGCTTCGCCACGCATTGCAATCTGTGATAAATGGGCAATACCGAATTTCTCCATATCAATATATTAGAAAGGAAGATCGTCGTTATCTATCTCTCCACCACCAGGGTTGTTGTCGGGAAGTGAATTGTATGCTTCAAAAGGAGCCGCTTGTACAGGAGCTTCAGTAGGGTAGGCAGCAGGAATTGGTTGTTGAGGTACAGTTTGCGGAACTTGTTGTGGATAAACAGGTTGTGCATATTGCTGTGGCGCCGCTGTAGGATAGCCTTGTTGCATTTGCCCGTAATTTTGTTGCGGCATTTGCCCGTATGCAGGTTGTTGTGGTGGATATCCAGCGTAGCCTTGAGGCGCTGCTGGTTGTCCATATCCTGCAGGAATAGCATCTGCTAATTCCAATTTCCAAGCGCGTACGTCGGTGTACCATTTACCATTAAATTCGCGAGATTCTAAACTGAACGACATCTTTACAACGGTACCAATCTGCAATCTTTGTAGCGCATCGGTTTTGTCGCCCCATAAGTTAGCACAAATCTTTTTAGGATATTGTTCAATGGTTTCAATAATAAACTCTTGTTTTTGCCAAGGTGTTCCACTTTTGCCGGTTCCTTGCTGAAGCGGCAAGACCATAATTAATCTTCCTGTAATTTCCATTATATCTTTATCTTTTTATTATTCAACATCAATAAAGGCAATAATATCACCTTTTTGTACTTTACCACCCTGTTTTACAACGGTTTCAACAATCTTTCCTTTGTAAAAACTTCTTACCTCTTCATTGCCATAAAATGCTTGAACAAAGCATATAATGTCGTTTTCTACAATAGGAGAACCGATAGGCTTAGGCATAGAAGCTTCATTAACAGAAAGTTCCCAAATAACTTCTCCGGAAACTGGAGCAACGATAGGTTGTGCTTTTGGGAAACGTGAAGTTACACGCTCAATAAGTTCCGAAATCACAACTTCTGGAGCTTTAATCTCTTTGACAATTACTTGAATGTTAGATTTCTCTTTTGCCGCTTTCAACTCATCTTCAAATTTCTTCTTGGCAACGCCCGATTTGTAGTCACGATATTGACGTTCGTGCATTGCAAATTCAAAGAGTTCTTCATCATCTTCACCTAATTCCCAACCTAACTCTTCCATCTCTTTTCTGTATTTGTCAAGTTCGTTAGGATAGTTGTCTTGTGGTGTGCCTTCGTAAAATTCGTAACCATTTTTCTTTGCTAACTCAACAATTTCAGGAGCTAATGTGCCAGGTAATTTTCCAGTTTTACCCAGAATCATGTCCCAAGTGTTTTTGTCCATTTGAGAGTAGCGCTCTTTATTCTGAGCCATTTGCATGATATTCATCAAGGCGATGTTCTTAACATATTGACTGAAAGGTGTTACCAATGGTGGATTTCCAACTCTTGGCCATACATATTGAACTTCATTGAAAAGTTCAACCAAAAGTTCATCTTCTGTAAGTTCTTTTTTGCCATTTTGGCGAAGGTACATATTGATACCTTTGTGCGCACCTTTTAGATCTGCCATCATTGACCCCATCATTCCACCTGGAAGACCACAACCTACTAAAAGTGAAGAGGAAATCTTGTTTTTAGGGTCCATAAAGTAAACCAAGAAATCGTCCATAAACTCTTGTGTCAAGCGGCGAGCTTCCATGTACGCATTCATGTTGATTTCTGGAACATCGAAACCTGCGTCTTTCAACATCGCTTGGATGGTAATCACATCTGGGTGAACCATACCCCAAGAGAGTGGTTCCATTGCAACATCGATAATGTCAACGCCAGCTTTCGCAACTTCTAGCATAGAAGCTACTG
>Ga0233362_1000177_pt1 | contig 12337 bp, 9 predicted proteins | sample ElkDunMinimDraft_22_FD_180674 | JGI IMG/M metagenome (GOLD analysis project Ga0233362, IMG submission 180674) | Fecal eukaryotic communites from dung pellets of Tule Elk in California, USA - Elk Dung C1 | ecosystem: Host-associated > Mammals > Digestive system > Large intestine > Fecal | place... | reverse complement strand
GTTTTCTTTGTTGAGAAGTTTCGTGATTAGCTCTATCGCGTAACTCACCTGATTCTCTATCTAAATCGATTTGACATAATAGATCATACAAACCTTCTGCACCCATTTTAGCAATAAATTTATTCGGGTCAGTATCTTCTAATAATCTATTTTCTGCTGGTAACTGATCGATGATTTCAAAATATTCCTCTTCTGTAAGAAGGGTTTTCTTTTGAACAGTATCACTCTCGGCCATACCAGGCTGTACAACGATAAATTTTTCGTAATAGACAACCGAGTCTATCTGTTTTGTATTTAAACCTAAAAGAGCACCAATTTTATTAGGAGAAGATTTAAAGAACCAGATATGCGCAACAGGTACTACCAATTGGATATGACCCATTCTTTCTCTTCTTACCTTTTTTTCAGTTATCTCAACACCACAACGGTCACAAACGATTCCCTTATAGCGAATTCTTTTATATTTTCCACAATTACACTCCCAATCCTTCGTCGGTCCGAAAATCTTTTCGCAAAACAAACCATCTCGCTCAGGTTTGTAGGTACGATAGTTAATGGTCTCAGGTTTTAGAACCTCTCCATGTGATTGATTAACAATCGTTTCAGGCGAAGCCAAACTGATGGTTATTCTTGAGAACTCTTTTCTTGTATTATTATCTTTTCTTAAAGCCATAATTTCTCTTTGAATTAAATAATTAATCGAACTGAACGTCGAGAGCTAATCCGCGCAATTCATTCACCAATACGTTGAAAGATTCTGGTGTTCCTGGAACAGGCATATTGTCACCTTTTACAATTGCTTCGTAGGCTTTAGCTCTTCCTACCACGTCGTCAGACTTAACCGTAAGAATCTCTTGCAATACATTAGATGCTCCGTATGCTTCAATTGCCCAAACCTCCATCTCTCCGAAACGTTGACCACCAAATTGAGCTTTACCTCCTAATGGTTGTTGTGTAATCAAAGAGTAAGGTCCGATAGAACGTGCGTGCATCTTATCATCAACCATGTGGTGAAGTTTAATCATATAGATGTAACCAACGGTAACTTTTTGATGGAATTTCTCGCCAGTTTCACCATTATACAACTGTACACTTCCGTTTTCTGGCAAACCAGCTTTTCTCATAAATTCGTTAATCTCATCAATAGAGGCACCATCAAAAATTGGAGTAGCAAATTTCATACCCAACTCTTTTCCTGCCCAACCTAAAACAGTTTCGTAAATCTGTCCTAAGTTCATACGAGAAGGCACGCCTAGCGGATTCAAACATATATCTACAGGTCTACCATCTTCTAAGAATGGCATATCTTCAGCACGAACGATCTTAGCGACAATACCTTTGTTACCATGACGACCTGCCATCTTATCACCAACTCTCAATTTACGTTTAGAAGCAACATAAACTTTTGCCATCTGAACAATACCATTGGGCAATTCGCTGCCGATTGTAGCATCAAATTTTTCGCGGGTCATCTTCGCATTCAATTCTCTTTCCTTAACTAAATAGTTGCGGATAATCTCTGCTACAAGTGCATTACGACGTCCATCATTAGTCCACTTTGATACAGTAACAGTGCTGTAATCAATAGAATACAACAATTTTTGAGAGAATTTAGCACCCTTAGGAATTACAACGGCTTTAGTATTATCGTAGATATTGTGAGCAATTTTTCCTTCCAATAAGTGATACAATTTTTGAACAATTTGATCTTTAAGATCAGCCAATTTTTTATTATAAATTGCCTCTATTTCGCTAATTATATCTTTATCTTTAGAACGCGCTTTTCTATCTTTTACCAAACGTGACAAAGATTTAGAACCAATAACTACGCCACGCATTGATGGAGGTGCTTTTAATGAAGCATCTTTCACATCGCCAGCTTTATCTCCGAAGATTGCTCGAAGCAATTTTTCTTCAGGTGTTGGATAGGATTCTCCTTTAGGGGTGATCTTTCCGATAAGGATATCTCCTTCTTTAACTTCTGCCCCAACTCTAATCAAACCATCTTCTCCCAAATCTTTGGTAGCATCATTGGATACGTTAGGTATATCGTTGGTTAACACTTCGATACCGCGTTTCGTATCACGAACTTCCAATGTGAACTCTTCAATATGGATTGAGGTAAAAATATCCTCTTTTACCACTCTTTCAGAGATAACGATAGCATCCTCAAAGTTATAACCTTTCCAAGGCATAAAGGCTACCATCATATTTCTACCTAATGCCAACTCTCCATTTTGTGTTGCATAACCTTCGGTAAGAACATCTCCTTTTACAACCTTTTGATTCTTAACAACAATAGGTTTGATATTAATACAAGAGTTTTGATTCGTTCTTCTGAATTTTTGCAATTCATAAGTCTTTGTACTAGAATCAAAGCTTGTCAATTTTTCATTTTCAGTATATTCATAGTTGATAACAATCTTTTCTGCATCAACATATTCTACCACACCTGTTCCTTCTGCTCTAATCAATGCGCGAGAGTCGATAGCAACCTGTTTTTCCAAACCAGTTCCTACGATTGGAGCTTCTGGACACAACAATGGAACTGCTTGACGCATCATGTTTGAACCCATCAAAGCACGGTTCGCATCATCATTTTCCAAGAAAGGAATCAAAGATGCTGCAATAGAAGCAATTTGATTCGGCGCGATATCAATCATATTTACTTGGTCTCTTCCAACGATTGGGAAGTCGGCCAATTGTCTTGCTTTCACTCTTTCTGTCAACAAGCCGTTTTCATCCATTTCGGTACGGGCTTGCGCAATAATCATATTTTCTTCCTCTTCTGCTGTCAAGTAAACAGGATCTTCATTCATTTGCGCAACGCCATCAATAACACGACGATAAGGAGTTTCAATAAATCCTAACTTATTGATTTTTGCGAATACACATAAGGAAGAAATCAACCCGATGTTCGGACCTTCTGGGGTTTCGATAGTACACAAACGACCATAGTGAGTATAGTGAACGTCACGAACCTCAAAACCTGCACGATCACGAGAAAGACCTCCAGGACCCAATGCTGAGATTCTTCGTTTGTGAGTAATCTCTGACAAGGGGTTTGTTTGATCCATAAATTGCGACAACTGGTTAGTTCCGAAGAATGAATTAATTACTGAAGAAAGCGTCTTAGCATTAATCAAATCAACAGGAGCAAATACTTCATTATCACGAACATTCATTTTTTCACGAATCGTTCTTGACATACGTGCTAAACCTACTCCAAATTGGTTTGCCAACTGTTCTCCAACAGTTCTAATTCTACGGTTACTCAAGTGGTCAATATCATCAACTTCGGTTTTAGAGTTAATCAACTCTATTAAATATTTGATGATGGAAGTGATATCTTGTTTCGTGAGAATACGAGTATTGATATCAATATCAAGATTTAGTTTTTTGTTTATTCTATAACGACCTACTTCTCCCAAATCATAACGTTTATCGGAGAAGAAGAGTTTTTCAAGTGCAGAACGAGCAGCATCTTCATCAGGTGCAGCTGTATTACGCAATTGAAGGTATATATATTCAATAGCTTGTCTTTCTGAGTTAGCTGGGTCTTTCTGTAATGTATTAAAAATTACAGAGTAATCCAATTGATTTTCATCTTGATTATGGAAAAGAACAGTTTTTATATTCGCATCCATAATCATCTGAATATGTCTTTCTTCAAGAATGGTTTCACGTTCGATGATCATCTCCATTCTTTCGATATTGAAAACTTCGCCAGTTTCACCATCCACAAAATCTTCGTTGCGGACTTTCACAACTCTTGCGGCTAATTTTCTACCTACACATTTCTTCAAATTTGCCTTAGTGGCTTTTACCTCTTCAGCAATATTGAAGATGTCAAGGATATCTTTATCTGTTTCATAACCGATAGCTCTTAATAGAGTGGTTACTGGTAATTTCTTTTTTCTATCGATATAAGCATACATTACGTTGTTAATATCGGTAGTAAATTCCATCCAAGAACCTTTAAAAGGAATAATTCTTGCGGAATAAAGCTGGGAACCGTTATTGTGGAAAGATGATCCAAAGAACACACCAGGGGATCTGTGCAATTGTGAAACAACAACACGCTCTGCACCATTAATAATGAAAGTTGCGCGAGGTGTCATATATGGAATCATTCCCAAATAAACATCTTGAATAACGGTTTCAAAGTCCTCATGCTCTGTATCGCTGCACGACAATTTCATTTTTGCTCTCAACGGAACGCTATAGGTCAAGCCACGTTCTAAACATTCTGCCATTGAGTAGCGAGGAGCATCGATATAGTAATCTAAAAACTCCAATGCAAAACTATTTCTCGCATCATTAATTGGGAAATTATCGCTAAAAACTTTGTAGAGGCCTTCTTGGTTTCTGCGTTCCGTGTCTGTATCTACTTGGAAAAATTCACGAAACGACTTTAATTGTATGTCCAAAAAATCAGGGTATTCAACCTGCTTTGTGGATGCAAAACTAAATCTTTGATTATCTGTTGCCAACGTTGTTGATTTTTTAGGTTTGTATTTGCTGAAATTTCGGCAGTGATATGGGTTGTAATATATACAACAATAAGTACATTACTTCCGCCAGTGGCGGAAGTATGTACTTTTAAATGGAGCTAGTAGAAAAATTATTTTACTTCTACTTCAGCACCAGCTTCTTCTAATTGTTTTTTCAAACCTTCAGCTTCGTCTTTTGAAACGCCTTCTTTTACAGTTTTAGGTGCGCCATCAACTAATTCTTTAGCTTCTTTAAGACCTAAGCTTGTTAATTCTTTAACCAATTTAACAACAGCCAATTTGTTTGGACCTGCTGATTTCAAGATAACGTCGAATTCAGTTTTTTCTTCTGCTGCTTCTGCTGCACCACCTGCTACAGGACCTGCTGCTACTGCAACTGCTGCTGCTGCTGGTTCAATACCGTATTCGTCTTTCAAAATTTGTGCTAATTCGTTAACTTCTTTAACGGTTAAATTAACTAATTGTTCTGCAAATGCTTTCAAATCTGCCATAATTCTTATGTTTTAAATTGTTTTTTTACTAATTTTGTTTGTTTATTATTTTTTTTCGGATAATGTTTTTACAATTCCTGCTAACTTGCCACCGCCAGATTGTAATGCGGAAACCACATTCTTAGCTGGTGATTGCAACAAGCCAACAAGTTCTCCGATAAGTTCTTCTCTGGACTTGATTGTGCAGAGAAAGTCTAACTGATTGTCACCAAAATATGTTGTATTTTCGATAAATGCAGCCTTAATAAGAGGTTTCTTGCTTTTTGCACGAAAATCCTTGATTAATTTAGCAGGTGCATTACCCGTTTCTGACAACATAATAGATGTTTCGCCTTTTAGTGCTGGGTAGATTTCTGAATAATCAACAGAAGATTGTTCCATCGCACGTTTAAGCAAAGTGTTTTTTACCACCTTAAGCTTAATATTTCTTTTGAAACAGAGTCTTCTTAATTGATTTACATTCTCTACTGTGAAACCTGAAATATCGGTTACATACACATGAGGATAATCAGCTAAATCTTGTGCTATTGCGTCTATAATCAGACCTTTTTCTTGTTGTTTCATCGTCTTATTTAGCTTTTAAGGTTAATTTGCAACTGATTTCACATCAACTTGTACACCAGGACTCATTGTGCTTGAAAGGAAGATACTCTTAACGTAAGTTCCTTTGGCTGCTGTTGGTTTCAATTTGATAATGGTTGACATCATCTCTTTGACATTCTCAACGAGCTTTTCAGATGCAAAGTTTGCCTTACCAATTCCTGCGTGAATAATACCATACTTATCAACTTTAAAGTCGATTTTACCAGCTTTCACGTCTGCCACGGCCTTTCCAATTTCCATTGTTACAGTTCCCGCTTTAGGATTTGGCATTAAGCCACGAGGACCTAAAATTTTTCCTAATGCACCAATCTTAGGCATTACACTTGGCATTGTGATGATTACATCAACGTCTGTCCATCCCTTCTTAATCTTCTCAACGTATTCGTCTAATCCTACATGATCTGCACCGGCAGCTCTTGCTTCTTCTTCTTTATCAGGAGTACAAAGAACCAAAACTCTTACTACTTTTCCTGTGCCGTGAGGTAAAGTTACAATACCTCTTACCATTTGATTCGCTTTTCTTGGGTCAACGCCTAATCTAACGTCGATGTCAAAAGATGCATCAAATTTTGTATAAGTGATACTTTTTACAATATCAACCGCTTCGGCTACGGAATAAATTTTGTTCTTATCAAATTTTGCAAAAGCTTCTTTGCGTTTTTTTGATATTTTTGCCATGTTGATTTGTTATTACTTGATTATTAATTCTTTTCAAAAGGATTAGTGCCTCCCTTAACGGTAATACCCATACTACGGGCTGTTCCTGCTACCATGCTCATCGCTGGTTCTACCTCGAAACAATTCAAGTCTGCCATCTTACCTTCTGCAATTTGACGTACTTGATCCCAAGTAATTGTAGCTACCTTATTACGGTTAGGCTCTTTAGACCCTTTTTGAACTTTGGTTGCTTCCAATAATTGTACTGCAACCGGAGGAGTCTTGATGATAAAGTCAAATGACTTATCTTTGTAAACAGTAATGATTACAGGAATAACTTTCCCTGCCATCTCTTGCGTACGTGCATTAAACTGTTTACAAAATTCCATAATATTCACACCTTTGGAACCTAATGCAGGTCCTACAGGGGGAGACGGATTGGCGGCACCTCCTTTAATTTGTAACTTAATTAATCCAGCTACTTCTTTTGCCATTGTTTTTTTGTTTTACAGTTTGTTTTTTGTAACTAATTGCGTCAGTACTATTTCGCCTTCTCAACTTGATAGAAATTCAACTCCAATGGAGTCTTACGACCAAAAATTTTCACCATAACTTTTAGCTTCTTCTTCTCAACATTTATCTCATCGATAATTCCGTTGAAAGAGTTGAAAGGTCCATCAATCACCTTAATCTCTTCGCCTACAATGTATGGAGAGGCAAATGACTCATCTTGTTCCAACAATTCATCTACTTTTCCTAACATACGGGTAACTTCCGCTGCACGCAAAGGTACCGGAGGATCTGTTTTTCGCTTACATCCTACAAAACCTAAAACGCCAGGAATGTTTAACAAAGTGTGCATAACCTCCCCTGTCATTACCGCTTCAACAAACAAGTAACCTGGAAAAAAATTACGCTCCTTGCTAACTTTCTTACCATTGCGAATCTGGAAAATCTTTTCAGTAGGGACTAACACCTGCGTTACCAAACCCTTTACGGAAGACACACTTATCTCACTCTCAATATTCTGCTTGGTCTTCTTTTCTGTGCCGGCAACCGCACGTATTACATACCACTTCTTTTCAATCTCTGCCATAATTAATTCACTTGATGGAATAATACCAACTAAATAATTGAAATTTTAAACAGTTAGAATAATAAGGACATCCCTGCATTGAAAATAGCATCCATCAAAAACACAATTAGTGCAATTATTAGGGAAGCAATAGACACTACTACAACACTGTTCTGTAAATCTTTTGCTGACGGCCAGGTAACTTTGTGTACCAATTCGTCATAAGTGGTCTTAAAATAATTAACTATTTTCATTTCTAATTATATCTTTATTTCTATTTTATCTTTTCAGTTGGAAGTTTTTCTTATCAGTTTTTCCAAACAACTTCTCCTTCCTTTAAAAACCATTACCCAACTCTTAATTCTATAAATTACTGATTATCAATAATTAAAAACTTAACTCCCCACACAAAAGCACTGCTTCACAGAATAATTTTTAAAGGTCGGCAAATATACAAATATTTTTTATACAAAATCATTGTTGATAACTTTTTTTCTCTTTTTCTGAAAAAAGATTATTTGCACATATATATGAGATTTTTTTCCCTTCTGCCAACCACATTTTTTCATAAAAGGTCTGAATCTCCGTTAGGATTTTTATCGTACCATCTGAATAGACATCCTCTATATTCTCAACCAAATTCCAACCTTGTTCATCTATGGTTTCTAAATAATACTCATAAAGTTCACGACTATCTGTTTTCAAATGCAATAATCCATTGGGTTGAATAACTTGTCGATATTTAGAAACGAAGTTTGGAGATACCAAACGCCTACGCTCTTTCTTAGGCTGAGGATCAGGAAAGGTTACCCAGATCTCACTCACTTCACCCTGAGAAAAATAGTGCGCTATGTCATCAATTTTAGTACGTATAAATGCAACATTCGAAATCTGCTGCTCAAATGCATCTTTACACCCTCTCCACAAACGTGCTCCTTTTCGATCAATGCCGATAAAGTTCTTTTCAGGAAATCGCTCTGCTAAGCCTAACGTATATTCCCCCTTCCCACAACCTAATTCTAAAACAATCGGATTGTCGTTGTGGAAATACTGCTCGTGCCACTTTCCTCGAATTGGAAAGCCAACTCCTCGAATGTCGTAATCTGTGTGCTGAAAAAGATTAGTAAAGTGCTTGTTCTCTTCAAAACGTGCTAATTTATTTTTTCCCATATTTGTTTGTTTGTTCTATTTCAATTAGTTTGTAATATTTCCCTTGTAAAGCCATTAACTCATTATGTGTGCCACTCTCAACAATTTGACCACCTTCTATGTAAAAAATTCTATCCGCATTTACTACTGTCGAAAGCCGATGTGCAATCATCAAAATGGTTTGATTCTGTCTAGCTTCAGCAATAGTTTCTTGCATGATTTTTTCCGATTCAGAATCCAATGCACTAGTGGCCTCATCTAAAATTAAAATTGGTGCATTATGAAGGAAGGCCCTTGCCAAACTTAGCCGTTGACGTTGCCCACCTGAAAGTGTCAGTCCCCTATCGCCAATTTGTGTATCAAAACCATCAGGAAGTTGTTGAATAAAGGTAAGAGCTCCCGCCATATTAGCAGCTTGTTCAACCTGCTCTTCTGTTGCTCCTAGCATTCCGTACGCTATATTATTAAAGACTGTATCATTGAATAATACAACATCTTGCGTTACCATAGCAAATTGCGAACGCAAACTCGTCAGTTCACAATCTCTCAAATCTTCACCATCGAAAAGAATTCTACCTTGGGTCGCATCATAAAAACGAGGCAACAAATCCGCAATGGTACTTTTTCCCGACCCCGAAGGTCCAACCAAGGCACAAACCTCCCCTTTCTTAATCTCCATGTTAATATCTCTCAACACCATCTCCTCCTGATAAGCAAATGAGAGGTTATCAAATCGTATTGACCTCTGAAAACGCTTTAATACGATAGGATTTTCTCTTTCAACAATCTTTTCAGGGGATTCCAAAACTTCATAAATTCTATCCAAGGCGGCAACACCGCGTTTAAAGTTAGAAAACGCAGTAGCAATATTCTTAGCAGGATTGATAATTTGGGTGAAAATAGCAATATATACAATAAACATAGCAGGCGACAAAACACTATTTCCCGCCAATACCTGCATTCCTCCATAAACTAGAATTGTCATAACTACAGCAATCCCTAACACTTCACTCAAAGGAGATGCTAAATCTACTCTGCGATAAATATATTTTTGAACACTAGTAAATTTATCATTATACTTGGCAAATTGTTCTTCAACATGTGCCTGCGAGTTAAATCCTTTTACAGCACGAAGCCCAGCAATCGTCTCCTCAACATGAGAGAAAATGTCTCCTAAACGCTGCTTCTGCTCAACAGATTTGCGACGAAGCTTTCTCGAAAAAAATGAGATTACAAAAGCAGAAATAGGTAAAAGTATGAGTACAAAAAGTGTCAACTTTGTACTTAAAGCAAAAAGAATCAAAAGATAAATTAATACAGATAAGGGTTCGGTTAGAAATTGCTGAATCGATTTTAACACCGTAAATTCTAATTCTTGCGTATCATTTACTGCTCTCGAAACAATGTCACCACGACGCAAATCTGTAAAATAGCCAATCGGTAAAAGCAAAATTTTAGTATAAATCTGACTTCTATAACGTCGAATAATATCACTTTTTAAAGGAGAAATTAGAAGTGCTGAAAGAAAGAGAAAGAGATTTTTCAATAAAAAGAAAAGGACAATACAAAGTACAATTATCCATAACGAGGCTGTAACCTGCGAAATTGAGATATAGTGAGAAATAGAATCAATAAAAAAACTCCCCAAAAGATTACTCGACTCAAGAGTCCCTTTAAACAGAAGATTAATAAAGGGTTCAATCATAAAAAAAGAGAGTATAGCAAAGAATACAGAGAGTAGATTGACAAAAAACACAACAACTAAACGAATACTATACTCTCTTAATAAGGAAAAAAATTTCGATTGAACACTCATAGTAATATAATTATATAAAAAAGGAGTTACACTCAGCGAGCGTAACTCCTTGATATTTACCTAATAAAGATTATTTATTTTGGATAATAACTTTCTTAGTAAATGTAGCATCGTTAGAAACTGCATTGATGAAGTAAACGCCAGGAGCTACTCTATCAAGTGCATATCTATAGATAAACTCTTCATCTAAAATGTTAACTTCAAATTGGTCAACTAATTTACCATTCATATTAAGAACGCGAACAATTGTTTTACCAGTAACATTCTTGAAAGCAACATTTACATAATCAGATGTAGTTGGGTTAGGATAGATAGTCATCTCTCTTTCAGCAACGGTCAACTCTTCTGCACTATGATTGAATGACTCACCAAAGGTGTTAGGAGCTACAGGATCTGATGGAGTAGAATTAACTACAATACTCATAGTATTTACTGCTAGTGTATCAATATCAAATGGATTGATATAGAATTGGTGACCACCAACTTCAACGCCATCTTGATAACCTGGAACAGCATCACCATATGGAGTAGTAGTACCTGGATGGTAGTGTGTTACAAGTTGGAAATCAATGTCATATTCTCCTGAAGCAATGAAACCACTAATATCAACAGAAATTTCACGATTTTCAATATATTCATATCTGAAATAATCAAAGTTGTGAGTTGCACCAGCATAACTTGCTGCAATATATGGATAATGGAATACACCATCATTATTAGTATAAGTAAAGTAGTCTAAACCGAATCTCTTAGTTTTGAAGGTTACATAGAATGGATCAGGAATATTAGGATCATCCAAGTAGTTAGTTAATGGGTTAGTATTATCAAGTACAACACTATCTTTACTGAATTGATAATCAATAGATACACGCAAATCTGCACTTGGAGGACAAGCTGAGTCAGCTGGAACCACATGTAAGTAGAACTTAATAGGAGCGTCTAAACTTGTTTCTACATCATTATCTTCAACTGCAGTAGCAAAAGTTTCTCCTTGTTCGATGAGCAATTTTGGATAAGAACCCACTTTAACAGCAGTACCTTCCTCTACTACAAGTTCACAATTATCATCTGTATAAGTGAAAGTAGCAGCTACATTAACAACAGGACCTGCAGCAACGGTATCCGTAGTAACTGTACCTGTAGCAGTAGTTGCTGAAAGCGTATCTACAATAGCACCAGTAACAACAAAATTCCATGTACCAACCATATTTGCATTGTAAGAGATTGGTAAAGTTGCTCCATCACAAATACTTTGTGGAAGTTCAATTGAAGCCTCAGGAATTTGATAATTAGCAACAATAAATGAAGCAGTACCAACACAACCTAAAGTAGTTGTAGCAGTAACAGTATAAGTACCTGCTGGAACTGTAGCTACATTATTATTTACAACTTCAACATTATCACTCCATTCATATGTTACATCACTATAGTTAGAAACAGAAGGAGTTAATTTAGTTGTAGAACCTTCACAAATTTCTTCTGCACCAGAAATTACTACAATAGGAGCAGCAAAGTGAATAACCATTTGCGTAGCTTGAGCACTATTACCATAGTTATCAATTACTGTCCATGTAATTGTAGTTGTATCATTAACTGCAACAGGATTATTCGTGGTAGTTGTAGTTTTAGTTAAATGGTTTCTCAAGAAATCGTCATCTGCACAATTGTCAGAAATTCTACCAGCCACATAATCAGCATTAGGAGTGTATTCTGAACCTTTACAGATAGAATCAACTTTTAATTGTGCGAATACAGGAACAATAGAATCTTTAATAGTAATTACTTGAGAGATTGCATCTGCAGTGTTATTACCACAATCCGCTTCTGAAGTCCAAGTACGGATAATTAATGAATCAGCACCATAAATATTAGTTAAAACTTGGTCAGTATTAATAGCTAGCAATTCATCAGTGCAATTATCTACAACTCCATTAACTTCTGATTCAAATGGATCATCATTATACCCACAAGTATCATTAATATAAACTTCACGATTACGATGATAATCAGGTACAAATACAGGTTTAGTAAC
>Ga0233362_1000176_pt1 | contig 12492 bp, 11 predicted proteins | sample ElkDunMinimDraft_22_FD_180674 | JGI IMG/M metagenome (GOLD analysis project Ga0233362, IMG submission 180674) | Fecal eukaryotic communites from dung pellets of Tule Elk in California, USA - Elk Dung C1 | ecosystem: Host-associated > Mammals > Digestive system > Large intestine > Fecal | place... | reverse complement strand
GCTTACCACCGAGAGTCGAGCGCACCAGATGCTCCGCACACACACGCCCACGCCCACGCATCACACCGTTTTCCCCGCACCAGCGGTAACGCGCATATTGACCATCCTGAATCACATCTCGCTGCACCGCCATGGCCCCCACCTGCGGATTCTCCACCGGCTTCCCCTCCGCATTATACCACGCAGTTCGCTGCGTATTCCCCCCATTAGCTGTCACCCGTTTTTCCACCGCCACACCGGTGCGGTTTTCGCGTGGTAAATGATCCACATAATTGGTGCGCACCACCTCCCCCTTCGCATCATTGTACACAAACTCCACGCGGCTCTCCCCGCGAGCATTAACCATAGGTTTCCCTGCACCATCCAAATACTCTATACGCACAGGACGATTTTGCGCATCATAGCTTATACGCTCGCGCGCATAGCCCGGCATTCGCGGTGCCACGTTGCGCCCCGCTGCATCATACAAGCGAGTCTCCGTCAACAGCCCCTTTGGGTTGTAGGTATAGCGCCGCTCTGCTACCCCGGAAGCATCCGGCGCCGGCACCCCATGCGCATCAAAATTCCTCTTGCGTACAATGCGCCCGGCTGCATCATACTCCATGCGTTGCTCTGCCACCTTGCTACCGGGCATGGTGCTTATCTTGCCATCCCGATTCAAATGAACCAAACGCTGCAAGTACCCGGCAGAATCATACTCAAAGCGCAAATGCTCCCCCGCCACCTCAGCCACCGCCGCCGGCAACTCCGTGAGCCCCACCGGCGCTTCCGCCCGCGCACTGTTGTACATACCGGCAAAGCAGCGGTAACTCCTCAACGCCTCCCTCTTCCCCTCCATGAGATGGTAAATCCCCATCCCCAGCACCCCCACAAGCAACCCCATAGCCGCCAAGGTCCCCGTGTATGCCCACACAAACTCAATTGCACGCCACCATCTACGCGAATTCTTTTGCTTCTGCTGCGCTGCCATGCCATTCAAGACCCCTCCACACCCCCGTATGTTCGATAACAAACAGAAACAAAAAACGGCATTTTCACCCTTTTCTCACACCTTTTTGTGTCTACGCGCACATTTTCTCTTGACCGGCGGGCTCACCTTTGCTAAACTGCCCTCGCAACCACGCATCGGCGGGATAGCCAAGTGGCCTAAGGCATCGGTTTGCAAAACCGACATTCGTGGGTTCAAATCCCACTCCCGCCTTGATAAAGTTTACGCAATAGCGCGCAATAGCAAGCATAAGTGCCTGATATTGCGCGTTTTTGTTTTGTATTACTGCAATAGCACGCTATAACGTGGGTATACACTTGGGTATACAAAAGGTATACAGGGGTATACACCCCTAGGGTATACACCCCCTATAACCCTACCCCAAACGCCGATATTAACAATCAAAATTAATGACCCACAATGGCAAGCATTACAAAAAAGCGCGGCAATGGCCGCATTTGGTATGCCGTCTGGAAGCATGATGGCAAAAATAAGTTCAAATCAACGGATATCCCCGTAGCAGGTAATGAATCTATAACACCGGCTCAGGCAAAAGCTCTGGCAAGGCAGATTGCAAACAGCATGGAAGCCGCCGCAAAAGGAATGCCGGTAGATAAAGCACTAGACGCCGTTCGTTCCGTAGCGGAAATGCAGGGAGCTACTACCCGTATTCCTACCTTGCGGGAGTTTCTGGCCGGCATTCCTGCTACCACTAGCGAGAGTTCAGAAAAGAACCGCCGGCGTTCGTTCAATGTGTTCATGGAGTATCTGGGAGCTGATGCGAATAAGCGCATAGATGCGGTGACATACAATCAATGCCGCGAGTTTATCCGCGAACAGTTGCGACAGGTGAGCCGCAAGACGGTGACGCAGTACCACACATATCTTACGCGCGCTTTCTCCGATGCTCAGGATATACACGGCCTGATTACCCGTAACCCTATGCGCCCCGTAAGCGTAGCACAGGAAGCCAAAATGATAAACCCGGAGAGGGGAGCAGACAAACAGGAAAAGCAACCTTTCACCCCGCAGGAAATGCGCCGCCTGCTGCATGAGGCTCCCGAGCCATGGCGCGATATTGTGGCTGTGAGTTTTCATCTGGGCGGGTTGCGTATTGGTGATGTGTGCATGATGCGCTGGGATTCCGTGGATATGAAGTCTGGTTTTGTGCATTTGATAGAAGAAAAGACGAAACGTCAGCGTGTGCAGCCTATCATCCCGCAGTTGATGGCGGTTCTGGATAAGTTGCTTGCCAAGCGTGCCACGGGTGAAGAATATCTGTTCCCGATGCAAGCGCACATGTTCCTTGGCGGCTCGCGTGCTACTGTTTCCACCACGTTCACCGCGCTATTGCAGACTATGGGTATCAATGCAGTTCCCTCCCCCGCAGAAAAGTCCACAGGCCGCCGCAAGCGGATTTCTGCAAAGACTTTCCATAGTATCAGGCATACGTTTGTTTCTATGGCGCGCGTCAATCCGCAGTTCTCTGCCGATATGGTGCGTGATGCTGTAGGGCATGAGTCTGAGCAGGTGGAACAGAGTTATTTCCACGCTACTGCATGCCAGCGCAAGGCTGTTCTCGCAGCCGTGGCAGATGGCTTGAATCATGATGCGCTCCCGATGCCCTCCTACCCTAAAACAGCATAATATAAAGAATATGAAAAAGGATAATAACAAGAAGATGGAGCTGATAAGAGTAAATGATGAGCTGGCCGTGTCTCCGCGCGTGTATCGCTTGATTAAGCTCGCGGCGCGTACTGCGTGGGATGATTCCCCCGATTGGTTTATTGACGCGCATTTAGAGGGGATTCTGCGAGAGATAAGGGAAGATTTGCATGTGTATACTCGCTGTGTGCGCCGCGGCATTACCCGCCGGGAGTATGAAGATGAACAGTTGAACAAGGCCATGCAAAGTATGGGCATGAAGTAAAGCTGATGAAGATTACCCCCGCCCCGTCATGCGCCCTTGCTGGCCTTGGCGGGGCTTTTCTGTGTGCCGGTGTTGATTTGCCGACATCGCGCGCGCCCGCGCTTGCTCGATTGTATGCTTATTTTGACCGACTACCTGACTACTTTATTTATAATATATTGATAATAATATAATAATAGGTAGTCAGACGGTAGTCAGAAGTAGTCTAAAGGCGGGAAAAGTAGTCAGAATAAAGGGGCTTCATGTACGATGAGATGACTTTTCCCCTTGTTGTTCCCCGCCGTTTGTGGCTGTACCAAGTGAGGGATGGCAGGGGTCGCGCGCGTGTGTGAGTGCGCGCTGCATGTGCAAGGCTCTTTTGCTTAATTCCTATCAATACTGTAGGGTTTGTGTTCCGTGCTAACTTCTGGGTGTTTGTGTTCCCGTTGATACATGTGGGTGTGGAGGGTGTTACTGATAGGTGACAGGGTGGGGGGAGTCGATTCTGAATGGGGCGGTTCCATACCGGGGGTGGGGTCGCTGTGGCTTGGCTGTGATTTGTGGTGGGGATGGGCATGCCTGACGGTGCAATTTTTGGGAAGTTGGGCTAGATGCTTTGTGAAAGTTTAATGTTACAAAAACTAAACTTATTTACAAAAGATTAACTTGTCTCATAAAACAGCAAAATAATCAAAAAAATCAGCGCTTTTTTTTATTTTCTCTATTTATAACGTTGCCTATTTTTCTTGTGTCATACTGGTGATTTTGCAAGTTGATTTTTTTCTTCACTTTGAAAAAAATGAAATCTGCGCAAGCGAGAAACACTTGCACATTAAAAACAATGAGTATAAACAAAACGGAAAAGCGTCTACTGACGCCAAAGGAATTAAGTATCTCCTGCGGAGTAACAATTAACACCGTTCGGGATTGGAAGAAAAGGGGATGCCCCTATGTTGAATCACAGCCCTACGGCATTGGCAAGACTAGCTCTCGCCCCCGCTATGATTTGGAAGAGGTGAAATCTTGGCTTGCCGAGCAGAATAGAAAGGAGGAAAAATAATGAAGCGAGAAATTAAGCAAGCGGAAAAACCTGCTGCAACTCCTACCATGATAACGATGCAGCAATTTCTCACTCCAAACAATCCATATATTAACCCCGGAGAGGTGGCCAATATGCTGGGATTTGTTGTGGATGAGATTGAGAAGCGCTTGACGGAAAGCCCCACGCTTGGCGGGTGCGTATATGCCCGTAGTAGGGATTTGCAGATACGCTACAATGTATCAGCAAACACAATGCGCGATTGGCTCAATACACTTGAGGCGAAGGGGCAGATTCACCCTATACAAGGCGCGCCGTCAAACGGAGCGGAAGGTGATACGTTGTACAAGATTGCGGAAGTGGATGCTGCTTTGCGCGAACGCCGCAAGGCTTCTGTGCAACATAAACACGGAAAGGGGGTGAAAGCATGAATCATTGTCATGAGGAAACAGACAAAGAGAATGATGCAACGCTTGCATTGCCTTATGAGGATTTAGCGCTCTTGCGTCTTATAGCTGTTTCCAACGATGCCACGCCCGCCGAGATGGTGCGTTATTGGTCGCGTGAATATTTGGACTCTAGAAAGGATAGCTTAAAAGATGGCAATTTCCGAAACTGACAAACAGGCATTGCGTGCCCCGGATGTGCTGCATGCGTACTGCCGCGCAACCTTGGGAGAGGGCAAGCGGGTAGGCCGATTGATGTTCTATCCCTGCCCCTACGGGGCGCATACTCGCCCTAAGCTGGAAGTAGCAGAGAAAGACGGGAATGGCGTATGTCTTTGCAGGGCGTGCAATCAGGGCGGTGACGTGTTTAACGTGGCTGCCGGTGTGCTTGGGTTGAATGTCCGCAAGGATTTTGAAGCGGTAGCAAAAGCCGTAGCGGATGCCGTGGGCTATGTGCTGCGAGATGATGCAGCAGAGAAGCCGAAGAAAGGCCATAGCAGGCGCAAGGCGGGCTTTTTTCGTACTGGTGGCATAAGTACAAGGAAAGCTATCTCTCCCGCCGTAGAAAACCGTGCAGCGCAACCGCTGGAATATCGCCCCCCCGATGAGGAAGCCGCCGCTCTGGATGCGGTGGAACGCCTACGCAATACCCCCGGAGCGATAGCAAGATTTGCTAGTGAGTTGAATCTGCCCGCTTGGATTATCCACGCCCACACGGATATTCAGGAATGCGCGAGCCTTGGATTGCTTGGGATAGATTGGCGCGAGAGATTACTTTATGTGTACACTCACACGCTCGCCGATAGCGGCAGGGTGCGCGTGTTAGGCGTAAAGACCCGCAATCCAAAAGGAAGCGAACACCGTTTCTTGATGCGTGGCAAAAAGCAAGCTCTCTGGGGTGCAGATTTTGCAGCGGGGGCAAGCGTTGTTATTATGGCAGAGGGAGAGAGTGACGCGCTGGCCGTTCGCGCGTCATGTGACGCATGGGAAGAGCAAGAAAGGACTACTCATCCCGCTGATTTCCCGCTGCCGGATGAACTGCCCGCTATAGTGGCAAGGCCGGATGCCAAAACATTCTTGGATTCTTGGGCGCGAGCGTACCGGGGAAAGCGGGTGATTCTGCTGGCCGATAATGATGGTGGCACGGGCGAAAAGGGAGCAAAGACCGCAGCGGAGAAGCTGAAAAATGCTGGGGTGCGCCGGGTGCACATCTGGACACCTCCCCCCGGCGCAAAGGATGCGCGGGACGTTTACGATGCAGCCCGCCCGTGGGCATTATTTGAATCAATTATTTCCGACAACATAGAGCAATGAACAAACAAGCGAACAAAGAAAAGGACACCAGCCAACGGCTGAAAGAGTACGCAGAGGAACAGCGAGCCGATGCGGAGCGTGACCGCCCCCCGGTGGTGTGTTTGGGGCGTGAAGGTAGCCAGTATGTACTTTACTCCACCGCATACAGAAGGATTGAACGCTTAACTGCTGAAAAGCTGACTCTGCCAAACTTGCGAGCGATTGCACCGCGTGCCCGTTGGGAAGCATGGTTATTCCCGGAGCGCGTGGCCGCTGGGGATGAGGTGAAGCGTGGCGAGCTGGTGGAAGCTGTGCAGGAGCGGATTCTTGCTGACTGTGGGGCAAAGATGTTCGATGCGTCCCGTGTTCGTGCTCGCGGAGTGTGGCCCGATACCACAGGTGGCTGGGTGTACAATGCCGGCGCGTCCTGCTGGTTTATTCCTGCCGATGGTGGCAAGGTGGAGCAGATAGACCATGTGCGGGGTGATTATGTTTACTCTGCCGGTGTGGCGTTACCTTCCCCCGCTGATATCCCCCTATCCGATGAGGAAGGTCTTTCTCTTGTGCGCTTAATGCGCCGGGCGTGGGTAATGCCTGGCGCAGATAAGATAATGGCCGGTTGGGTTGTGGCTGGGCTGCTGCCGCGCGTCTTGGAATTATCACCGCATGTCTGGATAAATGCACCGGCAGACACCGGCAAAACGTTTTTTCAGTCTGACCTTGCCGCATTGCTAGGACCCTTTGCAAAGAATCAGGAAGGTGTGCCAACGGATGCGGGTGTAAGGCAAGATATAGACGGGGATGCTTTGCCGATGATGATTGATGAAGTTGAGCCGGGAGACAGTGAAAAGGGGCAAAAGAAGATTAACGCTTTGCTTGACTTGATGCGCAGTGCGAGCTATGGCAAGAACCCTATAAAAAAAGGTTCTCCCGATGGAACGGCGCGAGCTTGGTATGTCAAATGTAGTTTTGCTCTGTTCTCTGTGGCAAATCAGATATACCGCGATTCTGATTCTTCCCGCTGCCTGGTGCTGGATTTGTGCGTGAAAGATAAGAAGGAGCGGGAAATGATATGGGCGGGACAGAAAGCGGGGCGCGATTTGGTGCAGACTCCGGGCTTCCATGGCCGCCTTATGGCTCGTCTGCTGGCTTGTTTGCCGGTGCTGCAAAAGAATATAGCTGCCCTGCGTGATTATCTTGGCAAGGCTGACAATGTAGCTACTCGCCGTATAGCCATATTTTCAACCTTGTTTTCATGTTATTATGCCCTGATAAGCCGCGAGCGAGTGAGTCAGAAAGCCATGCAGGAAGCCGCTACCTTGATGCTGGCTTATGGTGAGCAGGAAGAGAAAGAAAGCGATTTCACACGCTGCTTGGCCGTTTTGCTGGGGCATGTGGTGCGCGTTCGTGGACAGGAAATGACGGTGGCCGATGCTTGCCGGGTATTGTTTACCGGAACCGATGCAGACACAATGTCCTCTTGCGAGTTATCTCTGGGAGCCGCCGGCTTGCGGTGGCTTGATGGGCAAAACGCCGCCCTACAGGTGGACACGCTGGAAGACAAAATGAGGCGTATCTACACCGGCACGCAATGGAGCAATGGCAAGATTGCCCGGGTTTTAGCCGAAGGTGCAGACCGTTCCAAAGGGAAAAAGGGGGCAAACAGCGTGGGTATCTACTACCGAAGCGAGCCGAAACTTGGCAAGCGAAAGTGTGTAGTGATTCCCGCCGCCTTAGTGATAGGTGAGGACGAATGATGTTCTGGAGCGCGCCTTGCGGGATAACTCCCCGCCCCGCGCCCTGCTTTCTGCTGGTAGTCATTAGGGGTAGTCCGGCTGGATGTACATTCAATCATTCATATTCAAGGAATTATGCTTGCGGTGGTGTACCATAGTCAGCATGAAGACTACCCTTAAAACATTGAATGTAAGAGGATTAAATAAAAAGTAGTCAGTTTTCGGGGAAAAGATACATAAAAAATTAATCAGTATACCCATTATGGGATTGATTCTTGCCCCGCTGTATGATAGATTTCCCCTGTACTGCACGTTACTGCGTGCTATCGCGTTTTAATGCAAGAGCGATACAAGGCGCACCCAAGAAAAAGGGGCAAGGGTATACAAAAAGGTATATATAAAAGCTGCAACATGCTGATATATCAACAAAATAAATCCCACTCCCGCCTCTTGAAAGCGTAGCGGCAAGGAAGTTCCTTGCCGCTACGCTTTTTTTACTGCCGGGGAAAGGGGAAAGCGAAATGAACGGCACAGGCTCAAATAGCACGATAAAGTGAATTTTATGAAGCTCACGATTCATCCCCCACACTTTTCGCTTGACCTAGCGAGTTCCAAAAAATAGAATAAGACCATTCCATTTTTATGAAAGTAGGCAATATTATTCTCAATAGTGCGCTCCTGCTGACAATTGCAGCCGGTGGTTTGTACCTGTACAACCCCGAACTTTTGGAAAGCTGGTGGCAGCAAACACAAAACAGCATTGGCGCAGGGCGTCCCATACCCGGCTCATTCATAGGCAACAACGTTAAAGGGATTGAGTGGGCTGAGCCCGCAACCGTGCAAGGCAAGGTGGAGGACGCCATCCTGAAAAACCTCACCTCAACCACTCCCGCAGCAGTCAAAACCTTCTTGAAAGACCCGCAAAACCGTCTACTGCTGGCACAGTGGATGATAGCGCAGAACGAGACAAGCTCAGCAGAAATGCTCAAGAAGAGCGAGGAAGAACTCACCAAGCGCATCGAGCGTATTAAGGGAGAAATTGCAGCAATAGAAAAGAACCGCCCCGATGGTGTAGACCCGGCATCTCGCTTGGGGATACAGCTCAAGAATAAGAAAGAAGAGCAGGATAAGCTGGAAGCCGAAGCCCTGCATGCACACTCCATTTTGGAAAGCATCAGCACCCCCGGAGCCGGGAAGTTGATGGAGCAAATCACTAACAACTTGGACTGGGCAGAGCAATTTGCGTGGACGGGAGATGCCCCCCGCGTGGGGACGGCACTGGCCATTTTGGCGGATGTGGTTGCCAAAGAACCGGACATCATATACAACCAAATGGAGCGCGATATTGCCACCGCCGGAGCTCTTGAGTTTGCCAAATGCGGCTGGCAGCACAATGAAGCGCTGGATCGCATCAATTTCTTCCTGAAAAATTGGCGTGCGGGCCGCCTCAACAAAGTATTCGACACGCTCCCCTTCTGGCAACGCCGCATCGTCGTGGGCTGCAAGGGCGACAACAACTTCGGCAGCCCTGAGAGCATGCAATGGAGCCTGGACAACGTGCACCTTCCTGCCGAACAATACTCCGGCTGCTGTTGGCGCTGTGGCTACAAACTCTACAACCTGTACGGCCAGAGCATCCACGGCCCGGGGTATAACCAACCCTTCGATGACCACTACGGCCGCAACCGTGCACAATTCACCTACGAGGTAGGGGGTGTATGCGGTAGTCTCTCACACTTTGGTGCCTTTGCAGCACTCTCCAACGGGATACCGGCGCTCACCATGGGTGAACCGGGGCACTGTGCCTTTGTTGTGAAAGTAGGCAACAAATGGGTACCCTCCTACTCTGTTGACTGGAACCGCGGCCTGCACTGGACCCCATGGCCCGGCAACAACCGCTACACTACACTGGATTTGGCCAGTAAACTTTTCTCCGATGAAGAAGCAGACAACACTCTTCTTTCCAATGCATACCGCGTACTGGCCGCCATCTATGCCAAGAGCGATGATGCCAAGGCTCGAGAATGCTTTGCTGAATCCGTGAAGGCGCAACCGCTCAACTACCCGGCTTGGCGTGAATACGCACAATACCTGGAAACAAAAGCCGCGACCAATCCGGAAGCTTGGAAAGAGTACAACCGCTCTCTTTGCTCCGGTCTAGCACCCGAATGGCCCGAAATAGCAGCAAACATCCTGCAACAACACGCCTACGCACCCATGACCAAAGCCATGGATGAATCGGCACTTCGCACAGAGTGCATCGCATTCTGGGAAAAGGTGACAGATATGGGCCCGGCACGCTGGGACATTGTTCACATGTGCGATGAACAAACCAAGCATCTGCCCACCATCAGCAAAAACAAGGCACAACTCTGCTCTTTCTACGCAGATGTGTTGGGGTCTGTTGCGGCAAAAACAGATTACACGCCCATCGTCCTCAGCTGGGGCAATAAGCTTGCGGAAAAACAACCTGCCGACATTCAAAAACAATTCATGGCTGCCACGGTGAAAGGCATCAGCAAGGGTGAAGGCTTGGCCGCCGATGACCGCGATAAAATTTTGGCACCGGCCATCACTGCCGCTGAGCAGATGGAAGATATCACTACCTTCCAATCCCTGAGCAAGTTACTTTCCCCCAAATTTACCGCACCTGCAGCCAAAATGCCGCCTCACAAGCCCTACCCGGGGAAATTGATGTCGCAGGGTGGTATCGTACGCACCAGCTCTTCCTCCCACGAATCGCCCTGTGCGCACTGGGGTCTGTTGGAACCTGTGGGGGGGCACTTCCACACGAAAAAAGAAGAAAACCCTTGGGTTTCCGTCCTGCTGCCCAAGCAAGCTTTTGTCACGGGCGTGGTAATCATCGCCACCAGTGGTAATATGCAGCGCCTCCACAACATGAAGGTGCAGGTATCTGAAACCGGCAAGGATAACGATTGGCAGGATGTAGCGAATTTAGGCCCCTGCAAGCAGCGAGTCATCCAAGTGGATCTGAGCGACAAGAAACCCCGCGCCAAATATGTGCGTATCGTGCGTACCGGCGGCCCGGATTTCTTCCACCTCAACGCCATTTATGTGTACGGCGAGCAAGCCGCCTAATCCTGAACCCCGTGTAACCTTTACTTCGTATACAAATGAAAAAAGTACTCATCATTGCGGCCATCATCGTAGCAACATGTGCTGTGTACAAAGGCTATTCCCTGCGAGAAGCCAAGAAAGCCATAGCCGCAGAGGAAGCAGCCCCCATTCCCACCATGTCCTTGGAAGAGGCCAAAACCAAAGTCACGGACGATGGCTACATCCTTTTTGCCTACGCAGAAACGTGGGACACCTATGGTAAAAAAGTGGTTCGCAATCTCATCAAGAGCAAGAAGGTAGCAGCTGCTGCCGGCAGCGCTATTCTTCTTCCCTATGCCATGGATCAAGCGCTGGATGAAGAAGCGAACAAGGCCTTCCAAGAACAATGGAAGGGGCTCAAAATTCCCAAGGCGGACAACTACCCGGCCTTGTTGTTTTTTGACCGCAACGGGCGGCACTACTCCACCATCTGCGGCACCTACATGACGAAGGCGAAGCCCTCCAAAGTAGCCAAGCTCATCAGTGAGCGCATGGCTGCCAAGCGCAAGCAGGATGAGCTGATGCGCCAAGCTGCAGCAGCCAAGGGCGTTGAAAAAGCACGTCTCATTGCACAGGCTTGCAATCTCAAAGATATCAACCGCCCTGATAACTACGAAAAGCAACTGCGCGAGGCCGACCCCAAAGACGAAAGCGGCGTAGTGCGCCAAGTGACATTCAACCCTTGGGCCTTCGTGGAAAAGAAACTCAAGGAAGAACCGGATGCCGTGTTGGCCGAGCTGGACACCATGCTGGCCGACCCCTCCTACACCGATGACCAAAAGCAGGTATTCTGCGCTTGCGCCATTGGCACCCTGCGCCGTATTGGCGGCCCGGTAGCAGCCAAGCGCATGAGTGAATATGCCCGCAAGTTGGAATCCTACGGCAAAGACACCGTATTGGGGCGCTCTGCGGCCATTGCCGAGCGCGAGTGGGTTACCAAGCTCACATACACAGAAGGCTGGCAACCGGAAGCCCTGCCAAGGGATGTCACCCCGGCAGAGCTGGAAGGGGAGCTCCCCATCTCTTCCCCCGGCACATACACCGTTATCTTTAAATACCAGCGCGGCCCCCACGCTCTCTTTGTGAAAGCCGTTGAACTGTACGATGGTGACACCAAAGTGGCAGAAGACCGCCACGATGGAACCACCGGCGAAAAAGACAACAAAAACACCTACGATTTGAAGGTGAACGCCCCGGTAAAAAATCCGCGTTTATTCATCACGTTTGACATGAAGGACAAGCGCGATTCTTACGGTCGCATCTCCATTATCAAGCAATAAAGATGCCTGCCAAGGCAGCAAAAAACCGCGCAGCATCTCTTGCGCTCTTTCTCGCACTCCCCCTGGTCCTGCTGGGGGGAGTGTACTATTACGGGTACCGCGAGCGCCCGCATGAGCCGGTGCAACCCCTCCCCTTCTCGCATGCCACCCACACAGATGCAGGCAAGACCGCCATACCCTGTGTGGCATGTCACCGCGGGGCGGAGCATGCAGCAGGTGCAGGCATGCCGGCAGATGGCACCTGCATGCACTGCCATATACACGTGCTACCCGCAGATGGGCGGCTGGCTCCCCTGCATGCAGCAGCCAACCCGCATTCCCCTGCCTACACGGGGGAAGCCCTGCGTTGGGTACGCTCCGCCCCCCTCCCCGCACATGTGCACTTTCACCACGGCCAGCATGCCCGCGCAGGCATTGCTTGCGCCCGCTGCCATCCCACGCCGGATGTGCAGCTCCCCCACAGCATGAGTTCGTGTCTGGATTGCCACCGCAAAGAAGCAGTGCCCACAGATTGCGCCCGCTGCCACCATTAAAGCGCATCTGCCCGCCCACCCCTCAATCGTGTAGGGGGCTTTCGCCCCCTCACACACCACCGTACGTGCCATTTATGGCATACGGCGGTTTCTCGGCGTGTGGTTGGTCCCGGAACTAATGTTCCTGCCGCAACTCTTTTATCTCTCCTCG
>Ga0233362_1000175_pt1 | contig 12533 bp, 10 predicted proteins | sample ElkDunMinimDraft_22_FD_180674 | JGI IMG/M metagenome (GOLD analysis project Ga0233362, IMG submission 180674) | Fecal eukaryotic communites from dung pellets of Tule Elk in California, USA - Elk Dung C1 | ecosystem: Host-associated > Mammals > Digestive system > Large intestine > Fecal | place... | reverse complement strand
CTTCGTCTGCGTATGCGTGCAATTGCTCAGGAGTGATTTCGCGACTTTGTCCTACTGCCACTTTCATCTCGCTCCATATACCACCGAGATATTGCTCGGTTTGTTTGCGGTCTGCCTCTGACATCGAAGTGCGGAAGTATGGTTCAACAGCCGATTTGAAAGTACCCACCTTGAGGATTTGCATCTCAATGCCAATCTTATCGAAGAGGCGAGTGTAGTACTCTTTTTGTGCGCTCAATCCATCCCACGCCAACGAACCAACTGGATTGAAGAAAATCTTATCTGCAACAGAAGCGATATAGTAGTTGGTTTGTGAATACGAATCAGAATAAGCGATAATGAATTTGCCTGATTGTTTGAAGTCAAGCAGCGCATCGCGTAGCGCCTTTGCACAAGCTGGTCCCGCAGCCAGTGAGCCTCCCTTGAGGTAAATACCCAACACCTTGTCGTTGTCCTTCGCCAAAGCGATGTTGCTGAGCAAATCACTCAAGCCGACGTTGGTAGTAGTTTGACCATACATTTCACCCATGATGGCGTCCAATGGATTCTCCTCGCCCACTTGCTCTACCAAATTACCTTTCAAATCAATACGATAGATAGTGTTCTCCTCCAATTTAGTGGTTTGTGTGGACATCATATCGCCCATCAACGCCCCAAAAAGGAAACAAAAACCAAAATACACACCAATACCGATAAGGGTTTTGCCTAAGCAACCCATTTTTTTACGAGGTTCTCCCTCTTTTTTTACAAAAATTGCCATTGTTTTTTTACATTAAAGCGTTTATTATCTCTCATTAAAGTCTTTTCTCGTTGTCGTGTCGTTGTCGTGTCGTTGCCGTGTCGTTGCCGTAATTAGCAGGTAACGAGTAAGGGATTTACGGCTTATTTAGTTTGAATGTCTTGCGGTGGTAAGGCGTGATACCATACTGCCGTATTGCCTCATAGTGCGCTTTGGTAGGATAGCCCATATTTGTATCCCAATGATACTGCGGATACTCCTCATGCAAGCGTAGCATATACTCATCGCGATAAGTCTTAGCCAGCACACTCGCTGCCGCTATAGATAAGTATTTACCATCGCCTTTAACCACTGTGCGTGCAGGGACTTCCATCACTTGTCCTGCGGGTATATAGGGCTTCCATTTGTTGCCATCCACCAGGATATGCTGAGGTGTGATAGTCAATTTATCCAATGCCCGCTGCATACCAATGATGGATGCTTTCAGGATGTTGATTTGGTCAATCTCCTCCGCCGTCACTTCCACGACTGCCCATGCTGTAGCATATTGTTCTATCTTCGGGCGAAGAAACCGACGCTCTTTCTCAGTGAGTTGCTTCGAATCATTGAGTAGTTCTAACCATTCGCGATGTTGCTCTTGCTCTACCAATTTCGGCTCAAGCACCACCGCAGCAGCAAACACACTCCCTGCCAATGGTCCGCGTCCTGCTTCATCGCAACCGGCTTCCACAACTCCTTCTATGCAATATGCTTTTAGCATGTCCGATTTACTAATTAGCCTTATTGGTCCAATTTGTCTAATGGTTCTCCTAAAATGGGTATCCTATCGCAATATGGAATGCCATATCATCTGCCCAATTCAAGCCGTTGCCTACGGTGCGCCACTGCTTACCCGAGCCATCATAGCGTAATGCTGGGTCATACAATTTCACACCAAAGTCCACACGGAAAATAAAGAATGAGAAGTCCAAACGCACACCCACACCATACGCCAAGGCGATTTGCTTGTAAAACTCACTAAAGCGGAACACACCATTGGGTTGCGCTTCATAGTCAAATATGGTCCATATATTTCCCGCATCAAAGAAAGCAGCTAACTCAAAAATCGACCATACCTTTGCACGATATTCCACATTCAAATTCATACGAATATCACCCGATTGGTTGTTGAAGTCAATCAACTTGCCATTACCCTTATATCCACCAGGTCCCAACGTACGAGCTGACCAACCACGCACACTATTCGCACCTCCTGCGAAATAGCGTTTCTCAAAGGGTATCGTTTGTGAATTACCATAGGGCACTGCAACGCCCAAATCGGCATGAAACACCAATCGATGTTTCGGATGAAGCATCTGATTATAGGTCACCGACAAATCGGCCTTTGCGAATTGTGCAAACTGCGTATTGAGGAAAATATAATTTCCCGACAATGTATCCACTGCAAACCTACATGGTTTCGCCAATGCACGTAGCAAGTTACCTGCTGTCTCAATATTGTAATTCACATTCCAATACGAACTGTTTGGCCGACTGGCACGATACGAACTATAGTTACCTGAGTAGCCCAGACCTACGATAAAATGGTTCTCGTAGGAGTACTTCAAGATATTTGTCGATTGCAAAAACTGGTCACGAAAAATATCACTCACCCAAGGCAAATACACATAACTAATATCCACAAATCGGAACTGATGCTCCAAGCCGACACGTGGCTGACGGATCGTATAATTTAATCCAGCACCAAAAATGGAGCGTGTATATTCATCGGGACGATTTTGGAAGTCATAACTCAAATCCAATGATACCAGATTGGGAAACTTCATTCCAGCAGCGGCTTTTGCTTCAATGGCACGACCGCCATTTTGTCGCCACTCATAACTTGCACGACCATTTACAGATAGTTCTTCCGCACCACGAAATAGATTTCGATTCACATATCCCACTCCTGCTGCAACACCCCAATCGCCAGCCGAATACGTACCCTCAATCTCCGCTGATACTGTATGCAACTTGCCTCGCGAAAGTACGATATGACAATCCAATTCATCCGCTGATATAGGTTCAAAACTTATATCCACATACTTAACAGGTGCCAATTGATTGAATCGCGTATAGGCTCGTTCTACCATGCGCTCGTTGTACATATCGCCTGGTTCAATCGGACAGTGACGCTTCAACACGTTATCACGAAGCAACTGTTTGCCGACCCACGTAAACACAAAACCATCCTTCGACTTCGAAGACATCTCTTCTGTATCAGGAAGGCGCGAAGGATCATAATCCAAGTGAAAATGCACATGGGCAATACGATACTTACGAAATATCTTTTCCTGTTCTTCGGCAGGCAACTCTTTCAGATAATCGTGCAACTTCATCGTCACATCTATCTCACCCTTGCCACGCGTACTATCTGCCTCAAAGTGCAATAACTCTTGATCGAAATAGAAATACCCTCTTCTGCGCATGGCACTTGATACCCGACGACGCTCCTCATTCAGCACATCTGCATCAAACTGCATACCATTACCAACTAGCGCGCGTGAGTTAGTAGCAATCAACTTTAAGTCCGATTGAGGCAAATTCACTGAATATTTACGAATCATATATGGTTTATCGGCTGTCACGTGGTACACCAGATTCACTTTGCGATCCTTCACAGCCATTGTCGTATCCACTTGCGTACGGAAGTAGCCCTTATTGTTCATCGCGCGTTGCAACTGCGTACAACTCGCATCCGCCAATTCTGCATCGAACACCACTGGTGCCTCGCCTATTTTTCGCGCATTCTTGCTTGTCCATTTGGTAGTGTCCGCAGAAGCGGTATTATATATATCTAGTTGCAGTTTCCAAAAACCTAGAATCTCCGTATTTTGTTTCTGTTGCACGTATTTCATCAGTTCAGATGAAGTCACAGCCTTTGTATCCTCCACACGTACTTTCACATCATTCAGCAAGTATTTGCCTTCGGGTACAAACTTAGTCGTATTGCACGCAACCAACGCACAAGCACATAGCACCCCACACAGCAATCTCAATGCTGTTCTGGCATTATTCATATTTCTATCGCACATGCGCATACGAATTAATCTGCAAAGATAATATTTTTTTTAAACATATGCAAACCTAACGAGTTTTTTTTAAGGTTTTGCCCATTTCCAGCGGTTGTGTGTCCAAAGCCAACGTTCAGGTTGTTGGCGTATATTAGCCTCAATCAGAGTAGCATATCTTAGCGTAATCGCGTTCTCTGGCATAGCCATCGGATCATCTGTAATCACCTCAAAATGAATGCGATAATATCCACGTTTGGGTGATGTAATATTGGCATATACGACCCCTAAATCAAACTTACGAGCCAGCACCTCGCCGCCATCTAAAAATGCAGTATCTTGATGCAGAAAAGTAGTCCAAGTGTGGGCATTGCGTGGTGATGGTTTTTGATCGGCTATTAAACCAATCACAAACGGATGATCAGCATGGCGCAATTGTACCAACTTACGCAATAGCACATTCTTTTCCACACATTCACCACCACGTTTGCTACGCAAAACCAACATCGCATGATCCGCTTTAGCATTCTTTTGCTTGCGATAGACGTTGTATTCGACGATGGATGGGTCGGTGAATTGTTTGCCTACATCCGCAATCCATTCCCAATTGCACATATGTCCGAGATAAGCAATCACGCCGTGTTTTTTACGCGCCAAATCCTCCAGCACTTCCATATTCTCAAACACCACCCGCTCACGCATTTCCTCATCACTCACGCGGTAGCCATAGATAATCTCCACCAGTATATCAGCAAAATGGTGATAGAAGGCATTGATTATCATATTGCGCTCCACCTCCGATTTCTCAGGGAAGGACAAAGTGATATTCTTACGAACCAATTTCAATCGATATCGCACGACGTACCTCACCAATGGATAGATGAGATAATCCGCTAATAGATAGAGGATTGACAAAGGTAGCAGACTGAATATGCGAATCAAAAGTAACATTTTGTTTATAAGGGTTTCCCACTAATAACACTGATTTTTCACTGATATTCCTTGTAATCCGTGTTCATCCGTGAAATCCGTGGGAAGCAATTAGTGTTTATAGAATCGTTGGCAAATAAACAAAGAAGAAATACGTCACTGGCACAGCCAATAGCAAGCTATCAAAACGGTCCAACACACCGCCATGACCAGGCATGAACTTACCCGAATCCTTGACACCCAAAGTGCGCTTGAATAGGCTCTCCATCAAATCACCCAATGTACCGAACACGCCGCCAGCCAAAGCAAATAACAAACTATTCATCAATGTCATATCACCCATCCATCCTACACGGAAAAACACGTAACCTGCTATCAAATTAAACACGAATCCACCTATCAATCCTTCCCACGATTTGGCAGGGCTCACACGAGGAAACATCTTATGATTACCTCCCTTGCGCTTTGCCATTAGGCTGCCCACGATATACGCACCGCTATCATTCACCCATAGCAAAATAAATAGTGCCAACATCAGCCATTTGCTGTGCATCAACACACCATTCATCAACGCAAAAGGCAAAGCTATCATCACCTGTCCTGCACATAGATTGCCCCAGGATTGAATTGGCTGTACTTGCGGACGAAACAGATGGGAAATGAGGGCAAGCAGCATGATGGCGATATATGCCACCAGCAAACCACGCCAAATCAAATCGCCAAAGAAGAGGAAATACAACGTACTATACAGCAGTGCATTCGATATCATTGCATAGGTCATTGTCTTGATATCAGACCCCACCAATGCATGAAATTCACGCACAGCTAACGTGCTGACTATCATAAACAATATGCCAAACAGCAAAGGATGTCCACCAAAACAAATTGGCTGCACCCAAATACCACCAATTACCAATCCTGCATATACAATTGCAGACAAGGTGCGAGTAATAAAATTATTCATACTTTTGAAGTTTTTATCAATCTTGCTTTATAAAACGTACAACGTGTGTCCCTACTTGCAAAAGATAGGTACCAATAGGCAAACTACTGACATTTATTTGTGTACCATTTTCTGTTACGAGCAGACGACCTTGCATGTCAAACACACGTAACAATTGTGCTTCTATCCCATTGATTAACAAGATATCCTGTGTCGGATTTGGATAAACTAAAATGCTATTTGAACTCTCAACATTTTCCAGCGCTGTAGTAGTGGAAAAGATTATTTTGCGAATCTCAGTTATAGGCTCTTGTGCCAACATTGCTCCATCGTGACTAATCAATTGCAAATCTTTGCCTACAAAGATCAATTTTCCAATAGCAGCAATATCTTGCAATAATTCTGAGCCATCTGGTTTAAACAAGACTAGATTTGCTGCCATCATTTGGGCTCCAGATAATAGAATAAATACGAAAAGAAGCAATTTATGTTTCATATACTATATACCACGCAATTTGAGTGACAAAGGTACAACAAAATTTTCGCATATGCAAATTTTTGACAAAAATTATAAATTTTCTATAACCATAAAAAAAATTATAGCAGACCATTGGCAAGATTGTACAACAAAGGAAGAGCCGTGGCTCTTCCTTTGTATATATCAATAAGGATGAGTTCGTTTATTGCCCACCCCATGCCGCAGGCCAAGGGTTGTGGGTGATGCCTGCCATGTGTTGCATCTGGCTATGAGCCACCTCGCGCAAGTGCTCTACTTCGGCCTTGCGAGGTTGGGTCGTGTCTGGGAAGATGGGTTCGCCAATGGTCACAGTCAATAGTGGCAAACTCTTTGGTCCGAATAGGCGGAAGATACCTTTACGTTCGCGATAAGTGATGACGCATGGCAACAATGGTTTGTTGTACTTATAGCTCATCGTGAACGCACCTTTTTGGAACGGACGCAATGGTTTGTAGAAATCCCATCGGCATGCTTCTGGGAAGATATGGAACCACCAACCACGGCGATGAAACTCATCAAAAGCCTCGTTGAATCGCTTGAGCGCGGTCATATTGGTGGCAGAGTCAGGAATAGGTATTCCACCTGCTAAACGCATGAAAAATCCATCTTTAGTGCGGAAATTAGGTGCGAACATAGGTATGCGCGTGGTGTGCACTCCATTCACAGCAATCAGCACGCATGGACAATCCAAACGATAGACGTGGTTTGCAATGGTAATCGCACCATTGCCCAACTCTTTCTTATGGCGCTTCAGCACCTCTCGTCCTTGGATACGCAATCCCATCTGCACGCGCAGTTTCAGACGTAGCAACACATGCATCACTAGATAATATCCCCATAGCAAATTTAGTTTGTATCCCAGACTATCATCCAAATAAGGGAAATGCTCGTCAATGACTAATTCTTTTGTGTATTTTGGAAACAAAGTGCGTTCAAAAGGATTCTCCTCTGGATACGCCATAGCAGGTTGAGGGATATAGACATCTTTCTCCACCTGTAATTCCTGGTATTGCTTATTCATAAAGCAGGTGTATTTAAGATTTTCAGATTTAACGTCCCAATGCCCGTTCGATGGTTGCCACATCTTGACGCAACACGGCGTCGTAGGTCATGTGCGAAGCGATGGTATTCAGCGTATATGCCACCGTAGCATGATCACGATGTACGCACGCACCAATCTCAGAGAGCGAACTATCGGTATATTTCTTGATGAGATACATCACGATGCTACGTGCACGCACTGCATCGCGTTGGCGTGTGCGTGATGTAATGGCTTTCTCTGGCACATTGAGGTGTTTGCAAACGGCATTCACGATATCCGATGGCACGTATGACTTAGGATTCAATGCCACCAATCGACCCACTACCTTTTGTGCCAACGCCATGTCTATCTCGCTGTCGGTGAGTGTCGAGTAAGCCAAGAGACTCGCTAATACACCCTCCAAGTCGCGCACGTTCTCTGTGACGTTGGTAGCGATATACTCTACAATATCATCACTTAGTTTGATACCATTCTTCTGGATGTGGAACTGCAAAATATCCTTGCGCAAGAGGTAGTCTGGACTTGTGATCTCAGCCGCCAATCCCCACTTGAATCGTGAGAGCAATCGCTCTTGCACACCGCGCAACTCCATCGGACTGCGATCCGAGGTCAAGATCAACTGCTTGTGACTCTGCTGCAGGTGATTGAATATTTGGAAGAACGTATCTTGTGTACCTTTCAGATCGGCAAAGTATTGGATATCATCCACAATCAGCACGTCGATCGACTGATAGAACATCAAGAAGTCGGGCACGCGATTGTGATTAACTGCATCTTGGAATTGCAATTTGAAGGTATTGGCGGTAACATACAGCACACGTGCGTTCTCAAACTGCTTAGCCACGTAGTTGCCAATGGCATTCGCCAAGTGGGTCTTGCCTACTCCACTGCCACCGAAGAGGAACAATGGGTTGAAGATGGTCTTACCAGGTTGCTTAGCAATCTCCACACCCGCAGCACGCGCCAACTTATTAGGTTCGCCCTTGATGAAATTATCAAAGGTGTATTGGATATTGAGCTGCGACTCCCATGCCTCGCTGATTATCGGACTAGCGGTCTGCTCCATCATCTGGCGAGTAGCAGGTTGCTTAGCACTATCGCTTGGGATGTCAATCGAACTACCTGCCATCATGATGCGGTACTCCAACTGCACCTTTGCGCCAAACACCTTTCTCAATACGCGCGAGAGGATGTCTAAGTAATTATCTTCAATATAATCAACCACAAATTGGCTCTTCACCTGCAATACCAATAGGTCGTTTTCCCATTGCTGTGCAACAATAGGAGCGAACCATGTTTGGTACGCACTCTGCGAGAGATTATCACGCAGAATCTGCTGGCATTCCGCCCACAATATGTTCAAATCATTTGTCATTGATTAAGAAGAGAAATCCGAATACGGATCTCCAAAAGAATCCGTTTTTCACGAAATCGAGTGCAAAGGTACTGCTTTTTTTTTGATTGACCAAATGGCAGTTAGATTGGTGATTTTCACGGAATCTTATCTTACAAAAAATCAGTAGGTTATGTTTCCGTATTTGGTTATCACAAAGTTAAGGCAATAGGCATACGTAACTCGTTGAAACTCATATGTTAAAAAATCATAACGTTCCACATTATTGTTTCACAAAAATCCCTAATCCGTTTCATTATCAACAGATTATGGACTTTCTCAACATTTCCAAAAAATTAGACACTCGCAAAAATTACTTCTGCTTTGGTAATTTCTTTTGAATGAATGGTCTTGCTTTGATGGACATCACCACTGAGTCCACATTGAGTACTGCATTGTCCAAATCTTGGAGTGCCATATTGAGGTTATCATACAGTGCTTTGTCGTTGAGCAGCAAGCCCAGTGTACCTTCCTCTGAAGCCAAAGCAGCATTGACTGATTGGATAGTGGCATTCAGTTCGGCAATGGTATTCTGTATCTGCGCTTGACGCACGTCGGCCATCACCGCTTGCAGGTCTGCTAAGGTGCTATCCACCTTCTCTACTACCCCAGGCAAATCATTGTGGGTCAAATGACGAATATCCTTACCACTCACCTTCAGGTCAGCAGTGATTTGCTCGATATTCTGCAATGCAGCATGCAGACTACCCTCTCCCATCTCGTTATTGAGCGAAGCCACCAGTTGGTTAGCCTCTACGAGCACGCTATCCAGATGCGCCAAGATACCTGTTTGCAAGTTGTCGAATAATCCAGGCACTATGGTAGAAGGCAATGTGTCACCTTGTTGATAAGGCATGGCGCGATTGGCAAGCTGAGGCAGCTGCAACTCAATGGCACTACCACCCAGCAGCCCATCAGCAACCAATGCCATTTGTGTACCACGAGGCAGTACAATACCTTTGTCGATATGCACACCTACTACAAACGCAGGCGTACGCGTGAAGTCGTATTGAACACTGGCTACCAAACCTACTTTATGCCCTAAGATATATACAGGTGCTTGCTCAGTGAGCCCATTGCTACGTTCAAAATAGCCGTAATAGCAATCGGTTGGGGAAAAGATATTAACTCCTTTCAAGAAATTAAATCCAAAATACAAGATGCCCGCGCATATGATCGCCAAGACACCCACTTTCACTTCTCTTGCGTGTTTCATTGCTTATAATATTTTTCAAAGGCATCAAAAATGCCGTTAACTATTCCACTCTTACCCGCTTCGCTGGCGAGCCATTTCTCCTCTTCAGCATTGCTGATAAAGCCCATCTCCACCAGTACACTGGGGCATGCTGATTGCAATAGCACCCAGAAGGCTGCCTGGCGCACACCTCGATTGGCACGTTGGAGGGTACCTACAAACTGCTGTTGCACCAGTTCGGCAAACTCCAGACTATTGTCCATATATTGGTTTTGCATCAACTCGAAGATGATATAGCTCTCTATCGAATTTGGGTCAAAACCTTGATATACCGTCTGATCGGCCTCCAGCTTCATCACCGCGTTCTCGCGCATGGCCACGTCTAGGTTATCCTCCATACGGTCCGTACCTAGGATGAATGTCTCTGCGCCACATGCTTTGCGGTTTTCAGCGGCATTGGTATGCACACAGATGAATAGGTCAGCATGGTTCTTATTCACGATATCCGCACGCTGCTGCAGGGGCAAGAACACGTCCGTCGTACGCGTCATGACTACATTCACTTCGGGATAATGTTGGCGTATCTTATCTGCCAATCGCTGTGCTACAGATAGGTTGAGGTCTTTCTCCTTGATTTTCAGCACATGACCGATGGCTCCCGCATCATTGCCGCCGTGACCTGCATCGATCACCACGGTAAACGACATGCAGCACATCGCTACCATCACTACTAATATTGTCCTTACAAATTTCATACCACATCCAATTTGGCTACAAAGGTAGTACTTTTTTCCAATATATACAATATTTTTTAGCAAAAAATAGTTTTTTTGTCTTAGCTACTTTGCCAAATCACAAAATTTTCGTACCTTTGTCCCCAAATTGGATTAGTATGCAACGACACTTACGCGATATATCTCCCCTGAGTACCTCCTATGAGATGGGTCTCAAGCGTGTATTGCTCTCTGCCAATGAGAGCGGATGCAGCATTACTCAGATTGCCGTGCTGGAGCTGAAGGCTGGCGAGCGCAGCGCGCAGCATATCCACCCGGACTTGCAAGATGCGTTCTTTATCCTAGATGGCGAGATTGACATCACCATCGATGGACAAGTGCATCACTGCCAGAAAGAGGATTTTGTGTTTGTGGAACATTTGAAGGCCTACGAACTGCACGCCATTACGGATGTACGTATGTTGGCGATGGGCTGCGTGATTGAGGCGCAGCGCACCAAGCTCTACCCTATCCTCTTCGAGCCCAACCTGCGTCCGATGGTATGGGGCGGTAAGCGCCTAACCCGCTGGAAGCAATTGCCTGAGCAAGACAATATCGGCGAGAGTTGGGAGGTATCCACGCTGGATATGCTGCCTTCGGTGATTGCCAATGGCACATGGGCGGGCTATCCGCTGAGCGAAGTGATTGCGAAGATGCCAGAGGCCATATTGGGTAAGGCAGTCGCAAAGAAATACCACAACCAAATGCCATTGCTAGTGAAGTTTATCGACACGAAGGCGGATCTCAGTGTGCAAGTGCACCCCGACGATGCCATGGCGCTGCGCGAGCACAACGGCTCGGGCAAGACGGAGATGTGGTATGTGGTGGATGCTGATAAGGATGCCTATATCTATGCTGGATTCAAAGAGGAACTTACTCCCGAGGAGTACGCACGTCGTGTAGCAGATGGCACGATCATGGATGCACTGGCTAAGCATGAGATTCGTACGGGCGATGTGTTCTATATCCCAGCAGGTCGCGTGCATGCGATAGGCAAAGGGGTGATATTGGTGGAGGTACAGCAGTCGTCGGATCTCACCTATCGTATCTACGACTATGGTCGTTTGGGCTTAGACGGCAAGCCCCGCGCATTGCACACCGATTTGGCAGCGCAGGCGCTGGATTATCGCGTGTATAAGGAATATAAGAACAGCTATAAGGATGCTATCGATGCTGCCAACCCATGTTTGGATACGGAGCACTTTAGTGTGCGCGTGGTGTCGCTCACGCAGGCTATTCACCGCAATATGGTGGGCTACGATTCGTTTGTAATCAGCACTTGTACGCAAGGCAGTTGCAAGATTCGTATCCGTAGTACGCGCGATGAGGTGGAATTGCGCGAAGGTTTCTCATGCCTGATTCCCGCGGCTATTGCCGATTACGATATCATTCCTATCACGCCTACAGCCAAGTTGCTGGAGTCGTATATCAACAATAGTTCACAACATACTTTCCGCCACATAATTTCGCAGTTCCTGCACCTAAGCGGCTTCTAACCCCATCTATCAACTGTCAACTATAAACTGTAAACTGTCAACTGTAAAAACTCCTATGCATATCACTCTCATCGCAGGGGCACGCCCCAATTTCATGAAGATCGCATCGCTCGTGCGTGCTATCAAAGCTGCCGAAAATGCAGGTAAGGACATCCATTATAGCCTCGTACATACAGGTCAGCACTACGACAAGAACATGTCTGACACCTTCTTCGAGGAGCTCAACATCCCTATGCCCGATGCCAATCTGGGTTGTGGCGGAGGTTCGCAAGCCGAGCAGACGGCCAATATCATGGTGGCGTTTGAGAAGTATTTGCTGGAGTATCCTACTGATTTGGTATTGGTAGTGGGAGATGTCACCAGCACAATGGCATGCTCTATTGTGGCCAAGAAGCTCAACACTCGGGTGTGCCACGTGGAGGCAGGTATCCGCAGTTGGGACCTGACGATGCCTG
>Ga0233362_1000174_pt1 | contig 12618 bp, 9 predicted proteins | sample ElkDunMinimDraft_22_FD_180674 | JGI IMG/M metagenome (GOLD analysis project Ga0233362, IMG submission 180674) | Fecal eukaryotic communites from dung pellets of Tule Elk in California, USA - Elk Dung C1 | ecosystem: Host-associated > Mammals > Digestive system > Large intestine > Fecal | place... | reverse complement strand
ACCATGCGGTACATACCTATAATACATTGCGTCCACATTTAAGTTTGGGCATGAAGACACCTGCACAACTATACTATAGAAAACAATAATTTTCAAAAGTTAGAGGAATAGGTTTAATGAAAAAATAGCGCCAATCTAAACGATTTTTGCATATGTCATTTTTTTGTTGTATCTTTGCAGAGTCTTTCACTAGTAAACCTTTTTAGAATCGTAGTAAACCTTTTTAGGAAACGAGTCAAAAGTTTACGTTTTTTAAGATCACGACTCAGTAATCGAGTCAACCTTTTTCAGGTTTAGTCATTTTTTAGTCATAAGGTATTCTGTCGGTGTTCTCTCGGTCGTCTCTCGGAGTTCTCTCGGTGGAATAAGGGAAGGTATAAGAGAAGGAAAAGAGAAGGCAATCTTAATAAAGTGATAGTGTAGAGCGTAGGGTGTAGGGTGTAGAGGCGGCGATTGTATCTTCATCCTCTGAGGAAGTATTAGGAATAGTGCGTTTATTGTCCGTCTATTGTGCGTGTATTGTGCGTGTATTGTGCGTAATTGACAAGAAAAAAGAAGGTGCATCTAATAGACACACCTTCTTGGAATATTTATTCTCTAAATGATTAGAGTTGTGGGCCAGCTGCAACGAGAGCTTTACCAGCCTCGTTGGTGGTATACTTAGCGAAGTTCTTGATGAAACGACCAGCCAAGTCTTTAGCTTTCTCTTCCCATTGAGCTGCGTCAGCATAAGTGTCGCGTGGGTCGAGGATAGCAGGATCAACACCTGGCAATGCAGTTGGAACCTCGAAATCGAAGAATGGGATCTTCTTGGTAGGAGCGTTCAAGATGTCGCCACCGAGGATAGCGTCGATGATACCACGTGTATCGCGGATAGAGATACGCTTGCCAGTACCGTTCCAGCCAGTGTTAACGAGGTAAGCCTTAGCACCAGATTTCTCCATGCGTTTTACGAGCTCCTCAGCATATTTAGTTGGGTGCAACTCCAAGAATGCTTGGCCGAAGCAAGCAGAGAAAGTAGGAGTTGGCTCAGTGATACCACGCTCAGTACCAGCGAGTTTAGCAGTAAAGCCGCTGAGGAAGTAGTATTTGGTTTGCTCTGGAGTCAAGATAGATACTGGAGGCAATACGCCGAATGCATCAGCAGAAAGGAAGATCACATTCTTAGCTGCAGGACCAGCAGAGATTGGGCGAACGATCTTCTCGATGTGGTTGATAGGGTAGCTTACGCGGGTGTTCTCAGTAACGCTCTTGTCGGTGAAGTCGATCTTGCCGTTCTCATCAACAGTAACGTTCTCGAGCAATGCGTTGCGCTTGATAGCAGCGTAGATGTCTGGCTCAGACTCTTTGTCGAGGTTGATAACCTTAGCGTAGCAACCGCCCTCGAAGTTGAACACACCGTTGTCATCCCATCCGTGCTCGTCGTCACCAATGAGGAGACGCTTAGGATCGGTAGAAAGGGTAGTCTTACCTGTACCAGAAAGACCGAAGAATACTGCAGTGTTCTCACCGTTCATGTCGGTGTTAGCAGAGCAGTGCATAGATGCGATACCTTGCAAAGGCAAGAAGTAGTTCATCATTGAGAACATACCTTTCTTCATCTCACCACCGTACCAGGTGTTGAGGATTACTTGCTCGCGGCTGGTAGTGTTGAATGCCACGCAAGTCTCAGAGTTCAAACCGAGCTCAGCGTAGTTCTCAACTTTAGCCTTAGAAGCGTTGTAGATCACGAAGTTAGGCTCGAAGTTCTCCAACTCCTCAGCGGTAGGTTGGATGAACATGTTGGTAACGAAGTGTGCTTGCCATGCTACCTCAACGATGAAGCGAACAGCAATACGAGTATCAGGGTTGGTACCGCAGAAAGCGTCCACAACAAACAAGCGTTTGTTAGAGAGCTCTTTCAAAGCGATGTCCTTAACCACAGCCCAAGTAGCCTCAGACATAGGTTTGTTGTCATTCTTGTATTCCTCGCTTGTCCACCAAACATTATCGTGACTTTGTGCGTCGTCCACGATGAATTTGTCCTTAGGAGAACGACCGGTGTAAACACCTGTCATCACGTTTACTGCGCCAAGCTCAGTCTCTTGGCCCTTGTCAAAGCCAGTTAATTCTGCTTTTGTCTCCTCTGCGAAGAGTACTTCGTAAGAAGGATTGTGTACGATCTCGGTTGTACCTACGATGCCGTACTGGGTCAAATCTAATTGTTTCATTGTTTTATTAAAAAGGTTATTTAGTTGTTTTTTACTTAATTTCTTTGCAAATTTTGTGCCAATTGCCCATTGACGCAAATTTTATCGGGTACAAAATTACTACAAATTTTCGAAATATCAAAATTTTTGACAAAAATACCGCCATTTTGCATAATTGACTTTGCAAAAAATCGAAAAACATGCTGTAAAACATATTTTTAGCATAATATATTTGGTGGGGTTGAAAAAAAGCACTACCTTTGCACCGTGTTTTTCATGGTATTAGATTTAAGGTTAAGTAAGAGATTGGGTTGTCGAGAGGACAATCCTTCTTTTTTTTATACATCTCCTTTCTTTTAACCTCTAACCTTTTGCCTTTAACCCTTAAAAATTTGCATATTTGCCAATTTTTCATTACCTTTGCACCGTGTATGGAAATGCGCTACGATAAAGAAGATTTGCAACAAGCGCTTAAAGTGCTTCGTGAAGGTGGAGTAATACTCTACCCTACTGATACAGTATGGGGTATTGGTTGTGATGCGACCAATGCAGATGCCGTTTCACGCGTATATGAGATAAAAAAGCGTGTGGATAGTAAAGCCATGTTGGTACTATTGGATGGTGCTGGTAAATTGCAAGGTTATATGCAACAAGTGCCAGAAACCGCATGGATGCTCCTTGAGGCAAACGAGGGACAACGTCCAATGACCATTATCTACCCCAACGCCCGTAACATTGCTTCCAACTTATTAGCAGAGGATGGTAGCATCGGTATTCGCATTACTTCTGAGCCATTTACTAAAGCATTGTGCGAGCAACTTAGACGTCCCATCGTATCCACTTCTGCCAATTTTAGCGGAGAACCTGCAGCTAAGTTATTTCAAGATATAGCATCTGAACTACTTGAAAAAGTGGATTATGTATGTCAGTTTCGCAGAAACGACCACACACCAAAACAACCATCATCTATTATTAAGATTGATGAAAAAGAACGTATAACGATTATCCGTGAATGATATGACCTATTGGAATAGACGTAAGAAACAACAGCTTCTATATGTGTTTGTAGATATCTTATCTTCTCTACTTATTTGGAGTAGTTTCCTTATTTTTCGATGGCTAGTATATGATGGTAGAGTATTTTCTGTTGATACAGTCTTCATACCAATGTTTAATTTCTACACACCACTGATAGTTTATCCTATAGGTTGTTTGGTAATCTATTATCTATCTGGCTATTATCTTCGTCCGTTGCGTAAGCCCTATCTGCGTGAGCTACGACGCACGTTTGTTTCTGCATTGATAATTTCGTTTGGCGCATTCTTTATTTTTATCATTGATGACCCTGTCACACAATACGAACGCTATTTTACATCGTTGCTTGTGTTGTTTGCATTGCAATTCTTGGGAAGCTATATTCCACGTTGGCTAGTTACCTATATTTCGCACAAATTGGATAACGACATACCTCGCACCTACACAATCCACACGATGAAGGAGGTTGAGCAATTCGAGCAAGCTCACGCCGTAGAACCATACGATGAGGTCATTTTAGATTTCAAATCCAAAACCAAAGAAAATGATATTTACACACTCATCAATCGCCTTTATCCACGTAATGTAGAGATTTCGGTAGTACCAAGTCTTTATGATATGCTTACTGGTGCAGCAATGATTGATGAGGTATCAGATCAACCATTGATTCACATCACGGAACACAAGATGAGCGATACCGAGCTGTGCATCAAACGCGCTTTTGATATCGTAGTTTCAGCCGCAATGTTAGTTCTCTTATCACCACTATATCTTATACTCACACTATTGGTGTGGTATTCGAGCAAAGGTCCTGTCTTCTATCGACAAGAGCGAATTGGACTCCATGGTTTGCCTTTTGAGATTATCAAGTTCCGCACCATGTGCGTGCATGCAGAAAGCGAAATTCCACAACTCAGCGCAGACAACGATCCTCGAATTACTAAAGTAGGCAAATGGATGCGCAAGTATCGATTGGACGAACTACCACAATTTTGGAATATCTTACGTGGTGATATGTCAATCGTTGGTCCACGTCCAGAGCGTCGCTATTTCATCAATCAGATTGAGGAAAAAGCACCATACTATTGTATGATATACAAAATACGCCCAGGATTGACCAGTTGGGGACCTATCAAAGTGGGATACACAGACACACTTGATAAGATGATTCGTCGCCTCAACTACGATATTGTGTATATTGAAAACATGTCGCTAACACTAGATATTAAAATAATGTTTCACACTATAGGTGTCATTTTTAATGGAAAAGGACAATAAGACATACGACCAAGCCATCCAACGAATCGAGCAGATTGTCAATGAATTAGAGCAATCCACAGCACTTAGCATGGACAATTACCAAGCCCTAGCTAAGGAAGCCAAACAACTATTGACCTTCTGCCAAAAGCAGCTCACTGATTGGGAAAATAAAATGAACGACGTCATTCAAAATTAAGTATGCGCAATTGTTTGCTACGTTTTCTGTTGTGTGTACCTCTACTCACACTAGTTACATCGTTATTCGCTAAAGAAAAAGATTCGCGTTTTGATTGGTCTGCTTCTACAAGCATCAATAGCAATTATATTTGGCGTGGATTGAATTGTGGAGGATTGAGTTTTCAGGCAGATGCTACTGTTAGTTACGCAGGGGTGTTTGCTAATATGTGGTGGAATGTAGGATCCACCGATTGGACTTTCCAACATCTCAATCCTGAAGTGGACATTACCATTGGATTCAGCAGATGGGGACTGAGTGTGTACTACATCCACATGTATTACTTTGATTATTATGCAGATGGTTCACGTTCGCGTTTTTTTGATATGAGAAATCATGCTCCTGGAGGAGGAGGTACCACAGGTGAATGGCGAATTAAATATCGCATCAGCGATAAGGTGCCATTTAGCATATTATTGGCAACTCGCACATTTGGGCGAGATGGATATACAGATGAAGAAGGCAACTTACACCGTGCTTATTCTACCTATATCGAATTGGGATATGACTTCATGTTGGGTGAAAATTGGCAGTTAGATGCTCGCTTGGGAATCACCCCTGCTAAAAGTCTATACACTGCATACCAAGGTAACTTTGCCATTTGCCATATTGGACTTAACTTACAAAAATCTTGGATCTTCCCCACCAGTTCCAACATCTCCCCCACCCTCACAACATTTGCTAACATCATGCTTAATCCATATCAAGTGACTAAAGATAACCTCATCCACCCCATTGAGCAAGCGGGAAGTCAGAAACTAAACTTGAATATCGGCTGCCAAGTGGCGCTATAAACATTAAACGTTAAACATGGGAAAATTAAATGCAGTATTGGTGGGACTTATTACTCCCAACCAAAACGAAGAACGAACAAAAGAATACTTGGATGAATTGGCATTCCTTGCCGACACCAACAACACCAACTGCGTCAAGCGTTTCGTACAGCGACTTGACTATCCGAACACCTCCACTTATGTAGGCGAAGGCAAACTGCAAGAAATCAATGAATATATCCAACGCTTTGCAGACACCGACGACTTTATCGACATGGTTATCTTTGATGATGAGTTATCACCTCGTCAATTACGCAATATTGAGAAGGCACTCAATGCCCATAACCAAAACGAAATTAAGGACAACCACAAGCAACCTGTTCGTGTTATTGACCGAACAATCTTGATTCTCGAAATTTTCCTCCATCGCGCCCAAACATCCTATGCGAAGACCCAGGTAGAAATGGCGCACCTCCAATACATGCTTCCTCGTTTGACTCGTATGTGGTCGCACCTTGACCGCCAACGCGGCGGTGGAACTACCAGTCGTGGTATGGGAGAAACGCAGATTGAAGCAGATAAACGAATCATTGGTCAGCGTATTGCGCTCCTTCGCGAAGAACTCAAGAAGATTGACCGCCAGATGGCTACCCAACGTCAAAATCGTGGCAAAATGGTGCGTGTAGCGCTCGTAGGTTATACCAACGTAGGCAAGTCCACCATCATGAATCTCATTAGCAAGTCTGAGGTCTTCGCAGAGAATAAACTCTTTGCCACGCTTGATACAACTGTCCGTAAGGTAACCATTGAGAATCTACCATTCCTACTTTCTGATACTGTAGGATTTATCCGCAAGTTGCCTCACCATTTGGTAGAGTCATTCAAGTCCACGCTGGATGAGGTTCGAGAGGCTGATTTGCTTATCCATGTAGTAGATATATCCCACCCTAACTTTGAGGAGCAATACGAAGTGGTAGAGCAAACGATCAACGAGCTACTTACCAAACAGACCGAAGTCAAAGAAGCAGACCCTTGGTCAAAGAAGCAAAAGTCCAATAAGAAAACCGAAAAGATTGTTGCACAAATCCCTCGTATCGTAGTGTTTAACAAGATTGATGCTTTTACCTACACACCAAAAGAGGAGGATGATCTCACCCCAATCAAACGCGAAAACATATCACTTGAGGAGTTGCAACGCACATGGATGTCCAAACTCCATGATGACTGTATATTCATCTCTGCGCGACAAAAAACGAACATTGATGAACTAAAATCCCTATTCTACGACCGCATCAAATCCATCCATATCCAACGCTATCCATATAACGACTTTTTATTTCAACACTACGAATAAAAAAGGTAGTCATTATTAATACAATAAAAATCGCCATTTGTTGAATCAACAAATGGCGATGGAGAATAAAAAAGAAATTAACTACTTCTCTGTTTTCTTAGCGCAAGACTTCTTTGGAGCTACTTTTTTGGCTTCTTTAAGTTGCTTCTCAAGTCGCTCGATTTCTTTCTCTTGATTTTGGATGGTCTTGAGTAGTTCGTTGAGCTCCTCGTTCTCGATGGTGGTTGGATATTGCTCATCCACGCGTTGGAGGAAGTCGGAGAGAATGTTCATGTAGTTGATAAACGCATCGTAAGCGGACTCGTAGTGCGTAGCACCTTGGTCGATGTGGTTCATATAATGCATGTAATTGACATCCTGCAAGAGTAACCAGTCGTGCTTGAGTTGTTTGTCTTTGCAGAGGTGTACGCGTTCCGCTACAGCGAAGAGCTTTTGTAATGCCTCTTGTTGAAGGTCGTTGCCATTGTAGATGCTCAGATCCTTAGCTTCGCCTGCCCATGTGATAGGATATGGAGCTACTACGACGTCTTTTGCTGCGAGTTTCTTAGCAGCTTCAGCTGGGGTGATAAAGCCCATGTCTTGCTCCAAAGCGAAGTATGGCAAGGCCTTCAAGAAATCGAAAATGCCTGTCATAGCGTGTTGGCGAATACCGAAGGTCTCGGCGCCTACCCAGATGTTGACCACTTGCTCATCCTCTGGCAATGCAGCCAATTGCTCTATGTATCGCTCAGCATCCATAGGATAGTTGTGCCAATCAGGGTCTGCGAAATGGAATGCCAACTCATCGCTGAGGTAGGAGTTGCGGAGGAGCATCTTCATTTTAGGTGCAGATGCACTGCTATAGACGTAGTTAGGGCTCTTCCAACTCAATACGTGCTTTGCGCCCTCGGTCATCACGGTTTTGTAGCCTTGTTGGTAGAGCGAGATAGCAATCTCGTCGGAATAGATGAGTTCGGTGTTGCAGATAGTGGTGGATTGTTGATTGAAGAGTTGCTTCACGATAGCTTGTTGCGATTGCAACTGCTCTGCAGCTTCGGTGTCGCTATAGACAGTAGCCAATGATTGGCTGTAAGGTGTGGCCACAAACTCTACGCAACCGCTGTCAGCCAAGTCTTTGAGCACGTCAATCATCTCAGGAGCGTACTGCTGTAGCATCTCCAACATGACACCTGAAACACTCAAAGCGCAGTGGAACCGACCTTTGGATAGGCGAATCATCTCTTGCAACGTTCTGCAAAGAGGCATGTAGGAGGTGTGGACCAACCAAATTACATGCTCTTCGGTCAACATGTCGTCGTAGTAGTAGTGGTCCTGACCAATCTCAAAAAAACGATAACGCTTCATTCGGTAAGGAGCGTGCATCTGAAAGCAAAAACAAATATTTTTCATGACTGTATGATTTTAATCGTTGAAAAAGTTTTAAGAGTTTTAAATGTTTTTAAGTGTTACCAACCGAGTACCATATCGTAGATACGACGTACTTTCAATCCTGCGTCATACCACTTGATGTTGTTCACCTCGTCGCGACCTAGTTCGCGCAATGACTTGTACATGGCAGGATACTTCACAATGGCATAGATGGCATCCGCCATGGCGTCGATATCCCAGTAGTCGGTCTTTATCGCATGCGACAGAATCTCTGCGCAGCCCGATTGGTGTGAGATGATGGATGGACAACCTACTTGCATAGCCTCCAGTGGAGAGATACCAAACGGCTCGCTCACACTAGGCATGATATACACATCGGAATCTGCCAGTACCTCTTGCACTTGTCGTCCGCGCATGAAGCCAGGGAAGTGGAATTTGTCTGCGATACCACGTTGAGCTACGAGGTCAATCATTTTGTTCATCATATCTCCACTACCAGCCATCACGAAGCGTACGCCATCGGTCTTAGCCAATACGCGTGCTGCAGCTTCTACGAAGTACTCTGGACCTTTTTGCATAGTGATACGACCAAGGAAGGTGACGAGTTTGTCTTTGCGGTCGTGCTTGATAAACTCATCAGGGTTGGCCAATGGCTCTACAGCATTGTGTACGGTGCTCACCTTGTGAGGTGGCTGACCATACTTCTCAATCACGGTGCGGCGAGTGAGTTCGCTCACGCACATGATATGGTCGGCTTCGTCCATACCTCTACGCTCAATGGCATACACTGTAGGGTTGACGTTACCACGGCTACGGTCGAAGTCAGTAGCATGCACGTGAATAACGAGTGGTTTGCCTGATATCTGCTTAGCAAATACGCCAGCAGGGTAGGTGAGCCAATCGTGACTATGGATGATATCAAACTGCAAAGCAGAAGCCAATACGCTGGCTACAGCCTCGTAGTTGCCGATCTCCTCAAGCAGGTTGTCTGGATAGCGACCGGAGAATCCTACGCAGCCGAGATCATCGGTGCCGATGCGTGAATAATCATAATGGATATTGTTGCGCAAGTGGTAATATTCTTCAGGCGACATTTTACCTTCCATGCGTTGGCGCACATAGTCATAGTTGTTGTCTCGCCATACCACAGGTACACTATTAGCACCTATGATACGCAAGAAGGACTGATCTTCATCGCCCCATGGTTTTGGGATAACGAAGGTAATCTCCATGTCCTCCTGTTGCGCCATGCCGCGAGTTAGTCCGTAACTCGCTGTTCCCAAACCGCCAAGGATATGAGGAGGGAACTCCCAACCGAACATCAATGCTTTCATTTGGATTCGTATTGTTTTAAGGTGTTATATACTTTGATTACGGATGCAACACTAGGTGCATAACTCATACCTCCGTGTCCTTTGAATGGCGGGTTGCCGTCGTAGAGTTCGTTGAGCGTACCGATGCATAGTTCGCTCATCTCTGCCTCGTAGCCAGTCAGCAGACGATGGATGAAGTTCTCGCCCGAATGTTGGTAAACCTTGAGGTATGCGATAGCATATGCAGCGATGGTCCATGGCCAAACTGGACCATTGTGGAAGTTGCGGTCGCGCTCCAATTGTCCGCCGATATATACTGGGCGGTAGTTGCCACTCTTAGGCGAGATAGTGCGTAGACCCTTAGGAGTGTACAACTCCTTGGTACAGATATCTACTACCGCTTTGCATTGGCGACGGTCGAGTGGAGAATATGGTAGTGAAGCAGCGATGATTTGATTAGGGCGTACCTCATTGTTATGGTAGTCGCCATCCACGTAGTCATCCAGGTATACGCCATTCCAGAAGGTTTTGATGAAACTATCCTTGGTGATTTCTGCTTGGTATTCCATCAAATCTGCAATTTGCTCCTTACCCAATTGGCGTTGGATGTCAGCAGTAAAGAGTCGTGCGTTATACCACAAAGCGTTGATTTCCACCACATAGCCTGTACGTGGCGTGATTGGACGTCCATCTTCTACAGCGTTCATCCAGGTAGCAGGACGTGTTTTGCCATCTACCCACAGCAGACCATTGTTGTGCAAGAATAGGCGTGGATGTTGTTGTCTGCGGATAAACAACATGATGTCTATGATGAGTTGACCATATAGACGGGTAACTTCTTCTATGGATGTATAAGCTGCGTATTCTTGTAGTGCATGAATAAACCATAGCAATACATCGGGTTCGTCCATACCAGTCAGTTTACAAGGTCTACCTTCTATGAAGTTGCGCACTTCCTCTGTGGCAGTCTTGTTAACAATCGCATCCCAATACTCAGGGCGGTCAATACCCATCGTGCACGCAGGCATTGCCATAAACTCTTCACGTGCCGAAGCTTTGAACCATGGATAACCAGCTAGGAGGTAGCACTTGTCGCCTTCGCGTTTGTAGAATTGTGAAGCGGCATTTTTCAAGCATCCAAACATGGTATCACGTGCCGAACGGCGCTTGAGTTCTTTCTCCCATAGTGCTTTAAGGGTCTTTGGGTTGACTTCGCTGATACCAGCAGCGAAGATTACGCTCTCGCCTTTCTTCATCGGCATTTCAAACCAACCAGGTACCAACTGATCTTCTTTGTATGAGAATCCACGCTCTTGTTCCTTCATATACTCTATACCTTTATACCATGCAGGCGCGTGCGTGTACTCTACTTTCTTTGAACATTGCATGTACAACTCAGGGAATGATTCGTACATTCTTGCTACGCGACCATTGACTACCTCACGCATGTCTGAGCATGCATTGTCGTTCTCCTGGGTGAGTTCGTTGGTATTGCGATATGCTAAGAAAGGTTTGAGGCGTAAGGTGGTAGGTGAGTGTGCTTCTACCAGTGTGTAGCGAATCAACACACGTGGCTCGAAGCTAACCAACATTCGCTCTTTAGTCAAGATTACGCCACCTACGCGGTAGGTGGTCTTGCTGATTACTTCGCAATCAAACTCACGGATGTACTTGTGTCCGTTGGGCATGTAGAGGTTCTCTCCGTATTGGTGGATACCCAAGTTGAACTCTGCACCATGCTGAATCACAGTCTCATCTAGACTGCCGAGCAGTACGTAATTGCCTTCTGGCAATGGATCACCCAAGGGCAATACGAGTTGCCCATGGTATTTGCGTGTGTTACAATCGATGAGCGTTGTTGAGTTGTAGGCTCCTGCACGATTGGTGCGGATCATCTCCTTGCTCAAGCTGCGCTCAAGGTTGATCAACAATGTCTTGTCAAAATTCAAATAACTCATAGATTATTTTGGAATTTAATTAAACTTGCCTTCAAATTTCAATTCTGCATCCATATAGAATTGGCGGATTTGTTGTTCATCTGCGCGTTTGCAAATCAATAGTACGCCATTGGATTCAGATACGATACAATCTTCTAATCCTTGAATCACTGCCAAATGCCCTTTAGGCAAAGTTACAATGTTTCCATGGCTGTCATAATAGATAGCATCTGAATGGAGGGTTACATTTTGGTGCTCGTCCTTATCGCTGAGTTCGTAGAGTGAACCCCATGTACCGAGGTCGCTCCATCCGAAATCGCTTGGCATGACGCATACGTTCTTGGCATGTTCCATGACGCCGTAGTCAATGGATATGCTTGGACAAGTAGGGAACATTTCTTGGATAAATGCTTCCTCTTGTTCGGTACCCATGACATCTGCTCCTTGCATGAATTTTTGTGCCACCTCGGGCATATGCTCTTGCAGGGCACTTTCGATAGCGTGTAGATTCCAAATGAAAATACCCGAATTCCATAGGAAGTCGCCACTTTCAACGAATATTTTAGCTACTTCTAGATTGGGTTTTTCAGTAAACGCATGCACTCTGTACATGCCATCCTCATCTACTTGCTCGCCCATTTGGATATAACCATATCCCGTTTCTGGTCGAGTAGGTTTCATGCCGAGGGTGACTAATGCGTCATGTTGCTCAATAAATGAGAAGCATTTGCAAATAACTTCTCTAAACTTCTCTTCCTGTAAAATTAAGTGGTCACTTGCTGCAACAACGATGTTGGCATTGGCTTGACCTTTTTTTGTTGCCATAGCTTTGATTCGTGCCATCGCATATGCGATACAAGGAGCGGTGTTTCGTCTTGCTGGTTCGCAAAGCACTTGACTTGAGTGCAAGTCAGGGATTTGCTCCAACACCTGATCGCGATAGATGATGTTGGTCACAATCAAGATGTTTTCGATGGGTACGATAGGGCGAAAACGGTCAATGGTCATTTGCAGCAAACTCCGACCAGTACCAAAGAAGTCGAGAAACTGCTTAGGTTTTTCGTTTCTGCTAAATGGCCAGAAGCGACTTCCTACGCCGCCTGCCATAATTACACAATAATTGTTTTCTTTCATGATATGTATTTTAAGATATA
>Ga0233362_1000172_pt1 | contig 12805 bp, 10 predicted proteins | sample ElkDunMinimDraft_22_FD_180674 | JGI IMG/M metagenome (GOLD analysis project Ga0233362, IMG submission 180674) | Fecal eukaryotic communites from dung pellets of Tule Elk in California, USA - Elk Dung C1 | ecosystem: Host-associated > Mammals > Digestive system > Large intestine > Fecal | place... | reverse complement strand
AACTTAGCAAATTTCAGTAGCAATGTTTTTGTGCCGACAGTTACGAATGCAACGGTAGCTTTTTTTTCTACTCCCACACCATCAGTAGATAGGACCTGTCCGAAGCCGAATTTATCGTGATAAACGCGAATACCTGGAATAATTTGTTCTGGAGTTGCTGGGGCCCCTACAGTTTGTATCTTTCTTTCTTCTAACACTTTAGCATTAGATATACGACGTTTTATCACATTAGGAGATGGAGATGGTTTTGAACTTTCATTTCTACCATTCACGAGATTTCCAAAAACACCAGGTTTTGAGGAAGCTTTCTGCGGGATATTAAGGAAATGAGGAGGGATCTCCTCGAGGAAGCGGCTTGGCTCGCAGAATTGTTGAGAGCCATAACGGTAACGTGTTTGTGCAAAAGAGAGGTACAAGACTTGTCGCGCGCGTGTCATTGCAACATAGAATAATCTTCTCTCCTCCTCTAACTCTGCACGAGAATTTACGGACAATGCAGAGGGGAAAAGATTTTCCTCCATTCCAGTTACAAAAACGTAATCAAATTCGAGGCCTTTGGCTGCGTGAATTGTCATTAACTTTACCTTATCTTGATTTTCTTTATCTTCTGATTCATCATCAGTTAAGAGAGAAACTGTTTCCAAGAAATGGTCGAGGGAAGGGAAATAATTCTCGATAATTTCCCCTGTTTCATCATTAAAAGATGTTTCAGGATCTTTATCAGTAAACTCCTTCATTGCATCGAGAAGTTCCTCCACATTTTGAACACGGTCAGCATCTGAGGGATCATTGGCAAGATCTTTTAGGATACCTACTGTTGAGACGATATATTTTCCTAATTGGTAAGCATCTTGTTTTGTCAACAGAGAAGAGAAGCTGGATATCAAAGTTGCGAACTCCTTTAATTTTGTTTTAGTAGGAGCATTCACCTCCAAATTATAGAGTTCAGGATTTTGGACGACATTCCAGACATTTGTATTAAAATTTTTAGCGCAAACTAAAACTTTATCGAGAGTTGTAGCACCGATACCTCTCATTGGGTAATTGATGACACGACGGAGAGATTCCTCATCGTAGTGATTGATGGTAAGGCGAAAATATGCCATTACATCCTTGATTTCCTTACGTTTATAGAAAGAGAGTCCGCCAAAAATTGCATAAGGGATATTTCTTCTAATCAGTGCCTCTTCGATAGATCGAGATTGAGCATTTGTACGATATAGAATTGCGAAGCATTTATTATCGATATGATAATTCTGTTTATTTTCAAAAATAGCATTTGCGATTAGGTGAGCTTCATCGGCATCGGAGTTAGCTTTTAGCAGTTCAATTTTTTCTCCCAATGGATTATCTGTCCAAACCTCCTTAGAAATCTGATCTTTATTATTTTTAATCACAGCATTAGCGGCATTGACAATATTTTGAGTAGAGCGGTAATTTTGTTCCAACTTCACCACCTTAACAGAAGGATAATCTCGTTTAAAATTGAGGATATTTTGGATATTTGCACCACGGAAGGAATAGATACTTTGCGCATCGTCGCCAACGATACAGATATTTTGGTGAGCGGATGAGAGTTTTTTTACAATTAGATATTGGGCAAAATTTGTATCTTGATACTCATCTACGAGAATATACTGATAACGATTTTGGTATTTATGCAACATTTCTGGGAAATCGCGGAGCAGCACATTCATATAATAGAGCAGGTCGTCGAAATCCATTGCATTAGCGTTACGCAGGCGTGCATTATAGCGCTTAAATATTTCTGCGATATAAGGTTTCCCAGACTGAGAATCAACGCTTTGTGTTTCTGGATTGTTTTCATAATCTACAGCAGAAATTAAGGCAGACTTTGCAGAAGAGATTCTATTGAGTACATGGTTAGCGGTATAAACTTTAGGGTCGAGGTTAAGTTCTTTAACAATCGTTTTCAGAACATTTTTAGCATCGTCGGTATCATAGATAACTAAATTTTTTCCGAAGCCTAACTTTTCAGCTTCGACGCGAAGAATTTTGTAGAACACGGAGTGGAAAGTTCCCATTGTCACTGATTTTGCAGAAGGTTCCCCCACGATTTCGCGGATACGATTTTTCATCTCGCTTGCTGCTTTGTTAGTAAAAGTCAGAGCAAGAATACTGAACGGGTTGATTCCTTGTTGCAGCATATAGGCAATTCTGTAAGTAAGTACACGAGTTTTTCCGGAGCCTGCGCCAGCTATAACCATAAGTGGGCCTTGAATAGTTTTAACTGCATCTTGCTGAGGCTCATTAAGTTGTGCTAAAATTTCATCAGGAGTATTCATTTTCAAAGTATTATCATGCAAAGGTACTATTTTTTACCTTTTACATGAAAAATCTATAAATAATATTTCCATACTATTATGTGGATAGAGTAGGTTGTTACATTTTGATTATCATATAGTTATAAAAAAACTCCCCCAAAAGCGAAAAGGAAGGAGGAGTTCTGCTATGATTATTGATTATCTTTTATTGCATTGATCAACTCTTCGATTGAAATATTGAGGAGTTTCAAGGTTTTTGCAAGATTAGGAATCTCTGTTTGGAAGAAACGTTCTTTTCGGAGAGTAACCACTCGATTGACAGCATCGGAAGTAACAAAATAGCCGATTCCTCTTTTATTAATAACTATCTGATTTGTTTGCAGATAATCATACGAACGCAGCACTGTATTAGGATTAACCTGAAGGGCGACTCCTAATTCGCGCACAGAAGGAATTCGAGACTCTGTTTTCCATTTTTGTAAGACAATTTGCTCACAAACATACTCTACAATTTGCAGATAGATAGGTGTTGTTTCCGAGAAATTCATACTAAACCTCCGTCTCTTTTAATCTCAAATAGGTCATTCCCCAGAAGAAACAGATCAGCAATAACTGAACGACACTACTTACAATTGGGTAAGAATCAAAAAAGTGATTAATAGGCTCATTCAACATTGATAAATCTGCTGAAAAAATATTATTATCAGCAAAAATATAGCAGAAAAGCCCACTATAAATCAGTATAAAAAGAACCATTACTACTCCCCAAAGACACACATTCCAGAACGAATGTTTTTTATAATAGACAGAAGCAAAACTAAAGATTGCGAGTAACAAAAAGAATCCGAGAGAAACACCAATATCTTGCGGCATGGTATATGGATAATCTTGAAAAAATTTAAAAAATAGTACATCAACTCCTAAGGCGATGAGAGAAAATAGTGCACAAACAAGTGGGTAGATTACACTAACCAACAAGAAATTTGCCATTGTTTTTTCTGCTGGACTTGCGGGCATCATCATATAAGCGATTGCGGATTGTGAATTCTGCAGATTTTTAAAAATCCGAGCGGCGAAAAGTATTGATAAAAAAGGGTAAACAAACACTATAGGATCAAAATCTGACAATATAGGAACCACCACTGCGATAACGATTAATGGGGTGAATTCCTTTTTAAATTTTTCCACTATAAAACAGCGGATTAGATTAAAAACATTTTTAAAATCCATATCAATACAATTAAAATTTCAGACTTATTGAATTAACATTCTCATTTAAAGAATCTTGTTGAAAACAATCGGACTCTGGAACGGACTCCTCCTCCCAAATAGTTGGAGTATTTTCAATTTGTGGCAATTGATTATATTTATGCACAAAAATTGCCAAATATACGTTATAGAGGAGAAACAGAACTCCTAGAATCGAGAATAATATTATATTTGTCTTTTTTTTCATCTTACAAAAATTTAGATTTTACATAAATAGTTCCTTGAATTTATCCTTATTACAAATTATGGCATTAAAGAGAAGTTCCAAGTCGATTCGGGAACCTATTCCTGTCTTATTTTCACGTACAGCCACAAGGCCTTGGACTGTTTCTTCTGCATAAATCACATCTTCATCAGCAGTTTGCACCACATCGAAAGAGATTTTTTCTGCAATATTATAGGTTGATTGGTTCAGCAAAATCTCTCCATTATTTAGCACAACAACTGCATCAATAAGATTACTCAAATCGCGCACTTGGTGTGTAGATATGAGCACCAATCTATCTTCTGTTGCTGCAGAAGCCATAATTCTACGAAATTCTGTTTTAGATGGAATATCCAATCCATTAGTAGGTTCATCCATAAAAAGCACCGAGGTATTTGTTGCCAAAGCGAAGCAGATCATCACCTTCTTTTTCTGTCCGTGAGAAAGTTTATCCACATAATCATCATAGTGTGAAATTTCAAACTTATTCAAATACTCATAAAATTGCTCTTGACTAAAATAGGGATAGAAAGGAGCATATATAGATTGTAACCTATTGATTGTCAAATGCGGAACATACAACTCTTCTGGAAGAAAAAATAGATTTTGCAGCATCTCCTTTTTGCGGAGGCAAGCGGGTAAGTTAAGTGTTGTAGCCGTACCTGACTGAGGGAATAGCAAACCCGCCATCACTTTCAGCAGTGTTGACTTTCCTGCGCCATTTTTACCGAGTAAGCCATAAATATGCCCTGGCTCCAAATCCAGAGAAAGATTTTTGAAGAGAGCTCTTCCTTTGGAATACCTGAAATTAACATTTTCTACATTAATCATAATTATTTCGTTTTAGGATTTTCTCATTATCAATTATAGTGTATTAGTGAATTAATACACTGCAAAAGTAAAACAAAAAAATCTATTTTCAACAAATCAAACAAAAAATATCTTGTTAAAAATCAATAACTTACAACTGTAAGGATTAAAAAATAGGAAAAGTAACGGAAAAATAAGGGAGAAAAAGAGCGATTAGGAGTTCAAATTTTGTAAATTTGCAGCCTCAAATTTTGGTTTGACATTTACGAATTTTCACGTTAACTAATTGAAAGATTAAGGACGATTATGCGAATCAGTGACATTTTAAAAAAGAAGAAAACCTTTTCCTTTGAAGTATTTCCTCCCAATTCGGAGCAGAGTAAAATCAGTGACATTTATAGCACGATAGACTCATTACAGCAATACAATCCAGACTTTATTAGTGTAACCTTCAAATCTTCAGGGAATTATAGTCAAAACACCATAGATTTAGCAAGTTACATTCAGAGCAACAGCAATGCTGAGCCATTAGTGCATTTTACTTGCGGTGCACTAGACAACCACGATGTTGATCAATTGATAACTACCTTACAACAAGCCAAATTAGAGAATATTTTAGCGTTACGAGGTGATCGTCCCACAGACTTTGAAGGCAACTATCTACAATATTTTAAGCATGCATCTGAGTTGATGGAATATTTACGTGAGCGGGGTGATTTTTGTTTAGCGGGCGCATGTTATGCGGAAGGGCACATTGAATGTAGCAGTTTATATGAAGACCTTATTAATTTGAAAATCAAGCAAGAAAAGGGTGCTTCCTTTTTTATTTCACAACTTTTTTACGATAATAACTACTACTACCGATTAGTTCGTGCGGCCAAGAAGATGGGCATTACCATACCGATTATTCCAGGCATTATGCCATTGACAAGCAGTAAGATGTTCAACAAGATTATGAATATGGCGGGAGCGAGCATACCTTTTGAACTCAGAGTTTTGTTTGATCGTTTTCAGGATGACAAACGTGCGATGTATGAGATTGGGATAGCATATAGTGTGAACCAGATTTTAGAACTTTTGGCGAACGATGCTGACGGAATTCACATATACACAATGAACAATGCTAAAGTTGCTGGCGACATATACGAGCGTATTAAAAATGTGATTGAGAGAGAATTACGATAAACTTCAGCAATGAAATCTACCATTCTGCGATATTTAGGTTATCCTTCGAGCAACAAGGTTGATACGCATACGCTCCAACTCATTCAAAGGGCTGAAGAGGAGATTGACAAGATTGCAGAATTTCGATACTCACACCAAGAATTTGATACCCCTTTACCCTTTTTAAGCGAAAATAACTCCTACTTACAATATCTCCATAATCGTCCGTACTTACTGATTTCCACCACTTTAGGTATTCATATTGACCGATATATTCAACGATTACAGATATCAGATATGACATACGCTACCATTTTTGACGCAGTTGCAAGTGCCTACTTAGAGTGGCGTGCGGACAATTATGAACGCCAATTGGGATATACAAATTTAGACTTCCGGTTTTGTCCTGGTTATGGTGGCACAGAGATAGCAGACAATAAACGGATTGGTGCAATAATCAAGGCAGATTGCATAGGAATTAATTTTTTAGACTCAGGAATAATGTTACCCTCCAAATCGATGGTAGGGATTATTGCCATAGGTTTACGTCAGCAGAAGAGTTGTGCAGTATGTGCAGCATTTTCGGAATGTATCTTTCGGAAGCGAGGTGAACGATGTTATGGTGAGTAATTCCAATTAAACAAGAAAATATAATCTATCATTGTCATCATACTATAAAAATATGAAAAGAAATTTTTTTGCACCAGGTCGTGTCAACCTTATTGGAGACCACACAGATTATAACGGCGGTATGGTTTTTCCGGCTGCGTTAAGCATGGGAACCTTTCTAACTATTACGGAACTATCTAATTGTCAGGAATGTGCATTTTCTTCAGAAAATGATTCACGTAGTTATAGATTATCGGCTAAGGAATTAGAGCAGAAGCAGAGCAGTTGGGTTGATTATCCTTTAGGGGTATTAAAAGAATTTCGGGATCGAGGGGTTGACGTTCTGGGATTTAACTTTCATTACAAAGGGAATCTTCCCATTGGTGCGGCACTATCATCCTCTGCCTCCATTGAAGTAGTAACAGCGTACGCAGTAAACGAAATCATGGGGAAACCTTTTTCATTGATAGAATTGGTACAGATGGCGCAAAAAGCGGAAAACGACTTTGTAGGAATGAACTGCGGCATAATGGATCAATTTGCTTCGGGATTTGGAAAAGAAAATTGCGCTATTGCTCTAGACTGCAACACGTTGGAGTTTCAGTGTGTTCCCTTGGATATGCAAGGCTTAAAATTTGTGATTACGAATACGAACAAAAAACGCGGACTAGTAGATTCTGCTTATAATCAACGGCGCGAAGAATGCAACCAAGCACTATCAATACTCAGCAAACAACTCAAAATAAACAACTTATGTCAAGTTTCTCCTAAAGAATTTGACCAATATTCATCTACATTAGGAGGAACAGTATTTCGTCGTGCACGCCACGCCATCAGTGAGCATGCGCGAGTTGTTACAGCCATTGATGCTTTAAAACAAAAAGATATGCACACCTTTGGACAACTGATGAATGAATCTCACACATCGTTATGCAAAGATTATGAAGTAACTTGTCAGGAATTGGATTTTATTGTTGATTTTGCTCAAAAATTTGATGGAGTTTTAGGAAGTCGTATGACAGGAGCGGGGTTTGGTGGTTGTACCGTAACTTTGATTGAAGAAAGTGAAGTTTCTACCTTTATACAGCAATTACGAAGTGCATACGAGCAAAAATTTACGATGCAAGCTGACTGTTACATTGCTAATATAGGTAATGGTGCGAGAGAATATTAACAACTACATTTATACTTGTTTTTTAGGATAACTATTTGTATTTTTGCCGCTCATATAAAGTTATCATTATGAATCCGGCATTTCATGTTATTGACGTTATTGTTGTCGTTATTTATCTTTTCATTATAGTTGCTTTGGGATTATGGGTATCTCGAAAGAAAAATGGGAAAGAGAAAACCACTGAAGATTATTTTTTAGCGGGAAAATCGTTACCTTGGTGGGCCATTGGTGCTTCATTAATTGCGGCAAATATTTCAGCAGAGCAGTTTATAGGAATGTCTGGTTCTGGATTTGCGGGTGGATTTGCTGTTGCTTCCTACGAGTTAATGGCAGCTTTAACACTGATAATCGTAGCTAAATTCTTTCTACCCATATTTATTAAACAAGGTATTTACACCATTCCAGAATTTGTAGAAAAGAGATATTCCACGCAATTAAAAACAATTTTAGCTGTATTTTGGTTATCGCTTTTCATCTTTATTAATATCACCTCTGTATTATTTCTTGGCGGCAAGGCGATTGATACAATTATCGGTGTTGGAGATGGTAGTTTTATCATTCCTGCCATTATCATTTTGGCCATTATAGCAGCTTGTTATTCATTATATGGCGGTTTATCTGCTGTAGCGTGGACAGATGTGTTACAAGTGGTTTTATTAGTTATTGGAGGTATTCTCACCACCATTGTTGCCTTACAAGCTGTTAGTCCTGACGGAACAATTTTACAAGGTATTCAGTACGTAAGCGAACGCGCAGGCGATCGTTTCGATCTTATATTATCCAAGGATAACCCTGAATACCAGAATCTTCCTGGAATTATGATGCTAATTGGGGGGCTTTGGGTTGCGAATCTCTACTATTGGGGATTCAACCAATATATTATTCAACGTGCCTTTGCAGCAAAATCGCTGCCTGAAGCGCAAAAGGGACTAATTTTTGCTGGATTTCTTAAGATGCTCATTCCGTTCATTGTTGTCATTCCAGGTATCATTGCTTACGTTATGTTTACAGACGGAACACATGGGGCAATTTCTGCATTTACAATGGAAGATGGCACTCTTAACAATGATAATGCATATCCATGGCTTATCAGCACCTTTATTCCCATTGGTCTTAAAGGTTTGGTATTAGCGGCATTAGCGGCTGCTATTATCTCCTCATTAGCATCAATGCTCAATTCTGCATCTACAATTTTCACTATGGATATATTCAAACCCTATTGGGCACCAAAGTGGGAAAAAAAGCATAATAAACCTATAAATCTTGTCACTGTAGGAAGAATTTCTGCTGCAGTAGCTTTAGTAGTTGCTTGTAGTATCGCGCCTGCATTGGGTAATATTGGACAAATGTTCCAATATATTCAAGAATACACAGGCTTAGTAAGTCCAGGAATTTTAGCACTATTTTTATTAGGGCTTTTCTGGAGAAAAACTACCAATCGAGGAGCCATTACTGGAGTGATACTTTCTATACCAATTGCATTAGCGCTCAAGTTTTTACCGATTGAGATGCCCTTTATAGACCAGATGTTCTACACTTGTATTATGACGATGGCAATTATCATTTTGGTAAGTTTATCCACATGTGCTACAGAAGAGGATTCTAAAGGTATTCCACTAACTTCTGATCTCTTCAAAACGGATAAATTTTTCAATTACGGTGCATACGCTATCTGCATAATACTGGTAATTATATATGCAATATTTTGGTAATCAAAGTTTTAACAACTTTCTAATTTCCTATATTACTAATTTGAATCTGAATTTTGCTTACGTTCGAGCAGTTTAGTTTTCAGGTCTTTTAATCCTTTGGCACCAACAATAATGAGTCCACCATATTGTGCAACTTTTGCCAATCCGAAGAAAAGAACAAAGAGGATACTTTTCCAAAGTGTTGAAATAGGAAGTTTCATCTGGACAAAAGAGAGAATATAAAATGGAACGCAGGATAAGAGGATAAAGATTCCTGTTCGTAAGGAGAAGTTTGCCAAGAATCCTTTCACCCTCATTATGAATGTGTTAGATTTTTTTTTGACACTTTTATTCATCAATATTTATATCTAAAAACAACTAAAAGATAGTATATAACGAATAAAGTTTAAAAATGTTTGATAGAGGAAGAATTTTCGTTACTTTTAGAAAAGGGATTCAATTTGTGGCACGAAGCGATCGATATCGCCAGCACCGATTGTAAGGAGTAACTCTGGCTTCATTTTCAAGAGAAATGGCAGCAAATCCTCTTTGGCGAGTAGTACCTTATTATCTCCTGGCACGAGGTCCAAAAGGAAAGAAGAAGTAACACCTGGAATAGGATCCTCGCGTGCGGGATAGATTTCGAGCAGAATTAGGAAATCGAGTAGTGAGAGGGCCTCAGCGAACTCGTATGCAAAATCTCGTGTACGAGAATAGAGATGAGGTTGAAAAATGCCCACTGCCTTTTTGTGTGGAAAAATCCGTTTGATAGCAGTAAGAAAACTCTTAATCTCTTCTGGATGGTGCGCATAATCATCAATATAGATAAAATCATCGCGTTCTACACGAATATCAAACCTTCTTGCCACACCTTTAAAATTAGGCATTTTTGAAATAACATTACTAAAATTGCAATCTATTTTCTCCGTTTTTGTATTGAGGGAGATTCTTTCGAAAACTGCTGCCAAAGCGGCTACAGCATTTAATACATTGTGCATTCCAGAAATTCCGAGTATCAACTCTTCATAAATCAATTCGCCATGATAATAGAGGTCAAAAATTGCTTTATTATGGAAAAGTTGAACATTTTTTGCCTGATAATCTGCAGAATCACTTACCCCGTAAACGACCTTTTTGGGGTGCGAAATCTTATCAGCAATATTCTCGTGGATAATCAGTGCCCCCCTACTATCTACCTGATTTGCAAAAAGTTGAAAAGTCCGAAGAAGTTCTGAGGAATCCCCATAAATATCCAAATGATCCGCATCGATAGAAGTAATGACAGCAATATTCGGGAAAAGAGTTAGGAAAGAACGGTCAAACTCGTCGGCTTCTACCACTGCTGTATTAGGATTAGAATCAACAACGAAATTATTTTTAAAATTGTTAGCGATTCCGCCAATAAAAGAGATAATCTGATTTTCAGGATGGAGTAGATGAGTAATCAGTGCTGTAGTTGTTGTTTTACCATGTGTACCAGCAACGGCTATGGTAGGAAAGTTACTACAGATCATTCCCAGCACTTGAGAGCGTTTATAAAGCGGCACCTTATTTTCTATAAAATACTGATACTCTGAATGTTTTTTAGGAATTGCGGGTGTAAAAATTACTAAATCAACATTTTCAGGAATTGCATCAACATTCTCATCGAAATGAATTTTTGCACCTTCAGCTGTTAAAGTTTCTGTAATTCGAGAAGAAACGTGGTCATAGCCAAAAACTTGACATTTGTTTCTCAAGAAAAAATGTGCAATGGCGCTCATACCGATACCGCCAATCCCCAAAAAATAAACTATTTTTACCTCATTCAGATTCATTATTTTATTGATTTATAGATTAATAAATCGTGATTTCATCGATAAAAATCCAGGCTTTTGATCCGGCACCAAGGTGCCAATCGGGAATAATTCCGAAATTCTTAGCATAAATTTTCACATAGCGAGTATGCACATTCTTTTGAATAGTAAAATTATCAATTTCCGTTTCCTCATCCATAACAGAGTGAGGATTTTTAAAAATTCCGTAATTGGTCCAAGTTTTACCATCTTCAGAAATTTGCACAATCATTTCAGAAGGATACCAAATCCACGAGCGGATTTCTTGTAAGAAACCAACTTTCACGGTAGAAATTTTGCGCATCTTCTCCAAATCTACGATTGCCTCAAAATCGTCAGTGTAACCTTGCCAACCACCTAATTTATAGTTTACAGTTCCGCGGATTCCGTCAATCAATCCCAAGTCACCACCTGCAGGATATTGAGGACTATAAGGCGTAATCAATTGAATTTGCTTATCTCTTTGAAACTGAACATAATCTGCAGTTACCACATTACTAAAGCCGGTTTCTGGATTCCATGCTACAGCCTTGATTGTTACATCTTTTGTAATGGAGATTGGTTTTGTATAGAGTTGAGATGACAATGTGGGTTCTGAGCCATCAAGCGTATAGTAAATTTTATCGGTTTGAGCTGGATATTTTGTTTTAGGATTATCCATTTCAGCAGGCTGATATCCAAACAATTCAACTTTCATACTATCCTTAAATGAGCGTTGTTCTGTAGAAAATCGAGGAGTCATTGTCATCGTTGCATTCACAAAACTTAGCGGACAATTTTCTGTTTTGGCACCCCATTTTTCGGGTTTTGGACTCATTACAAACTGAATTAAACCTCCATCTTTAATGTCGTCGAAAGTAAGATAATTTCGAGAATGTTTTTTACCATTCAACATACAAGATTTGATATATCTATTTGTTGCAGACTGATTTTTACATTCTATCACAAGATCCATTCCATTTTCGAGATGAATAGTAACTTTATCGAAGATTGGCGAACCGATAGCGTACATATTATCACCTGGGCAAACGGGATAAAAACCCATTGCGCTCATCACATACCAAGCGGACATCTGACCGCAATCCTCATTACCACACAATCCGTCGGGTTTTGAGGTGTAAAGTTCACTCATAATCTTTCTGACCAACTCTTGTGTTTTGTGTGGTTTTGCCAAATAGTTATACAAATATGCAGCGTGATGACTTGGTTCATTTCCGTGCGCATATTGTCCGATAAGTCCAGTAACATCAACTTGGTCGCGACCCGACAATTTTGCTTTGGTTTGGAATAGAGAATCTAAGAATTTTTCTGCCACCTTTTCACCACCAATCAGATGGACATAGTTATAGAAATCGTGAGGGACATAGGTTGAATATTGCCAAGAATTAGCTTCTGTAAAATGATTATTTACTTCGGTTGGATCGAAAGGATAGAGCAGAGCACCATTTCCGCGTGCGTGCATAAATCCTTGAGGATCCATAATATTTTTATAGTATTGGCTTCTTCTAATAAACTCCTCATAGATTTCGTTATTACCCAAATCCTTAGCCATTTGCGCAATACACCAATCATCATAAGCATACTCCAATGTTTTGGAAACCGACTCATGTTCTTTATCGGCAGGTACGTAGCCAAACTTTTCGTACGGGCGGCGGCCCAACTTATCTAATTTGGCACTTTCTACCATTGCTTTCAACATCATCTCTGGATTTTCGATAGGAATTCCTTTTCTGTAGGCATCAAGGATTACTGGGATTGAGTGG
>Ga0233362_1000171_pt1 | contig 12815 bp, 7 predicted proteins | sample ElkDunMinimDraft_22_FD_180674 | JGI IMG/M metagenome (GOLD analysis project Ga0233362, IMG submission 180674) | Fecal eukaryotic communites from dung pellets of Tule Elk in California, USA - Elk Dung C1 | ecosystem: Host-associated > Mammals > Digestive system > Large intestine > Fecal | place... | reverse complement strand
ATGAACTATCGATTACAATTCCATTGAAGAGGTATTTGCAAATGGGGATTGCACACCAAAACAGATATCCGAATAAAATTCCCGCAAGAAACAAAAATATTGAATTTATTTTTTTCATATTGAATTTGTTTTTTTCATATTGAATTTGTTTTTTTCATATTGAATTTGTTTTTTTCATATTGAATTTGTTTTTTTCATAATTTCAGGTGCTATTTTCAAAATAGTATCCGTTCCTATCAATTTTCACCAGCAAATATAGGAAGTTTTTTCATTGAAAATCATCGATTTTTTGCGTAAAAAGTAAAATTTCACCATTTAGGACGAATTTTGTAAAAATGAGATGATAAAAATAATTTAATCTATTGAATTACAGTATTGTAAAAAAATAACATAATTTTATCATCTCACCTCTATTTTTTTATCGTCTCACTTTCTCCTCATTTTAGGACGAAACAGGGAATATTGAGACTATAAAAATGAGATAAAAACAACTTTTCAAAGAGAGAAATGGAAGATTATCGAAAAAAATAATATCTTTGCCTCAAAATTTATGCTATGAAACATTGGTACGACAGAACATCTGTTCATGTCATTTTCCACCTGCTTTTTCTATTTTGTAATGTGCTATTTTTTCGAATGCAATTGTTGGTTAAGAATTGCAGCCTATAGATCTATACAAAGAATATTTGAGTGGAATAATTGCAATTACGGTTATCTATCAGAACTATTATCTGCTATTTTCCAATTTTGCACCCAACATAAATACAAGCAGAACCCATTAGGTGAAAAATTAAAAATAATTTAATTTGCTAATCTTCTGATACAATAAAAATAATTTGTATCTTTGCCAAAACGTAAATTGTGAAAAATTTTCTTTCCGTAATTCTGTTTTTTGCGGTTATTTTTATTGGATTTTCAGGAAAACTTTCCGCTCAAAAGATGCTGTTTTTTCGCGCGAAGAGTGATTTTTCTATTGTTATTCCTAATCGTGCTACAGATTTAGAAATTCTGTCAGCTAATGAGTTACAGAAATATATTAAACGTTGCTCAGGGGCGGAATTGCCTATTATTACAGAGAAGCAGTATTCTGAAAAACAAGCAGCCATTTTTGTGGGGAAAACCGATTATGCTCAAGTGCAATCCGCTGCAATTTCTCAACTAAAAAATGATGGTTTTTTTATCTATTCCGATAGTAATAATCTTATTATTTATGGAAAAGAGAAAAAAGGAACCCTTTATGGTGTTTATGATTTTTTGGAAACTTTTTTGGGATTTAGACTATATACTCCTGATAATCTCTATGTTACAGATAAAGCTTTTTTCCATCTTCCCGATACATTGATAATTCGCAATCCTTCGTTCCGCTATCGTGAGGTTTTGTACTACTATCCGAACCAGTCGCAATTGTATGCCGATTGGCATAAACTGCACAATCGCAATGATTTAGCGCAAGATTGGGGAATGTTTGTCCACACTTTTCGCCATTTGATTCCCGTAGAGAAATATTTTGAGGAGCATCCAGAGTGGTTTTCCGAGATTAATGGCAGACGCATCAAAGATGGACAGCTATGCCTTTCTAATCCTGAGGTTTTAGAAGAGTTGTGCCGTAATTTGGCAATGGAGATGGAGAAGAAGCCAGAAGCAACCTATTGGTCGGTATCGAATAACGACAATATGAATAATTGTCAATGTGCGCAGTGCCATCGTTTAGATTCGCTCTATGGTGCCCCATCGGGTACGTTGCTCTACTTTATCAATCAGGTGGCTGCCCGTTTCCCTGATAAGCAGATTTCTACATTAGCCTATCAATATACTCGGAAAGCGCCTGAGAGATGGATTGTGCCAGAACCTAATGTTAACATTATGTTTTGTAGTATAGAGTGCGGCAGACAAGAGTCGATTGCAACAGCCATTGATGAGGAGGAGTTTCGTAGCGATATGTATGGTTGGAAGCGACTTACAGATAATCTTTTTGTTTGGGATTATATTGTTCAATTTCGTAATATGCTCAATCCGTTTCCTAATCTGCATGTTTTGCAGCCCAATCTGCAATATTTTCGAGATAATAAAGTGGAAATGATGTTTGAGCAAGGAACGGGCGCGCAAAACAAAACCTCGTGGATGGAGATTCGTACTTATTTAACTGCTAAACTTTTATGGAATGTAGATGCTGATGTTGATTCAATTTTCGCAGAGTTTTGTCAGGGTTACTATGGTGCTGCATCACCTTACATTTCAGAGTTTTATCGCGAAATGCACCAATCACTCATTGCTTCGAAAAAAGGTCTTGAAATTTATGGTTACCCTATTGATGGTAAAGAGGGTTATCTTTCACCAACTCAAATTGGAAAATATCAAAAACTGATTGCTCAGGCGTATGCTGTTGCAGGGTGCGATAGTACGTTGGTTGACAAAATTCGATACTTAGAACTTTCGTTAGATTTTGCTGTTTTAGAGTTGGCAATGAGTAATATCTCTCCCGAACTCTCCTTTTTTATCTATAAAAATGGGGAAAAATGTGTGAGTCAAGAGATGATGACCAAAGCGGAAAATTTTGTTGCGGATTGTCATCGTTTTGGAATCAATAATTTAGAGGAGATGGGATACACTCCAGAGAAATTTTTTGCCAATATCAAGAATTTTATTGCGAAGAGTACACTTCCGAATTTGGCACAAAATAGGAAGGTAACGTTAAAAACACAATTTAGTCCAACGTATGATGCAGGCGGTGCGCAGTCGTTAACCGATGGAATAGTTGGTACTTTAGATTACCATTTCAATTGGTTAGGTTTTGAAGGAAAACACCTTGATGCTATCGTTGATTTAGAATCGGAAAAGGTTATAAACCAGATTTCTATAGATTTCTTTTTCTATCCATTATCTTGGATATACGCACCAGAAAAAGTGATCTTTTATATTTCTCGAAATGGGAAGAGATGGAAAAAAGTTAGTGAAAGACAATATGAAAATCCGCAGATTTTAGCGAAAGCTAACATTGTCAACTTCTCTAGCGAAGAGTTGACAAATAAAAAAGCTCGCTATATTCGCGTCAAAGCCACCTCGCCGCTTGTCAATCCAGAATGGCATCGTGGTTATGGATTGCCCTGCTGGATTTTTACCGATGAAATTATTGTAAGATAAATAATTAATACTATGAAATATACCGTAATCAGCAAAAAATTACTTTCCGAAGATACCTTTCAAATGCAAATTTATGCACCAAGAATTGCGAACTCTGCTCTTCCTGGTCAATTTGTTATTATCAGAATGCGAGATAAGTCGGAACGTATTCCTCTAACCATAAGCGACCATGATGTTGAAACTGGAACCATTACCTTGGTAGTCAAAGCAATAGGGAAATCAACCAAGACAATGGAAAATTACCAAGTAGGGGATTATTTTGAAGATATTGTTGGTCCATTGGGTAGACCTTCCGAATTTATCCATATTCCAGAAGAGGAACTTCGGAGTAAGAAATTTCTTTTTATTGGCGGTGGTGTCGGCATTGCCCCTATCTATCCTCAGGTCAAATGGTTGCAGGAACATGGCGTGAATGCTGATGTGATTATTGGCGCCAAAACCTATAGTTTACTAGTTTTTGTGGAAGAGTTGCGCCAACGCAGTGGAAATCTTTATATTACCACTGACGATACTACAGGCGATATGCAAGGTTTAGTAACCGATGTGTTCCGAAAATTGGTGCAAGAGGATAAAAAACAGTATGATGAGGTGATTGCTATTGGACCGATGATAATGATGAAGTTTGTCACCAAAATGGCAATGGAGTTTGGACTAAAGATTACTGTTAGTTTGAACGCGTTAATGGTTGACGGAACGGGAATGTGTGGTGCGTGTCGTGTGCGTATTGGCGGAGAAACCAAATTTACTTGTGTTGACGGACCAGAGTTTGATGGTTCGTTAGTCAATTTTGATGAAGCGATGAAGCGTCAAGCGATGTACAATACTGTTGAGGGTCGAAAAGAGTTGAAAGCTGAAGAAGATGCCGAAGCACACGTTTGTCATGTAGGTGGCATCAGCGAAGAACATAAAGATCGCCTGCATAGGGTTCTAGTTCCAGAACAAGATCCAAATGTACGCAACAAAAACTTCCAAGAAGTTTGCTTAGGTTATAGTGCTGAAGATGCTATTGAGGAGGCGCATCGCTGCTTGCAGTGCAAAAATCCGCAGTGCGTTAGTGGTTGTCCTGTCAATATCAACATACCTGCATTTATCAAGCAGGTTGCTGAGGGTAACTTTGAGGAAGCTGCTCGTATAATCGACCGCGACAGTGCCTTACCAGCAGTTTGTGGACGCGTTTGCCCGCAAGAAACTCAATGCGAAGGTAAGTGTGTTTTAGGTAGAAAAGGAGATCCTATCGCCATCGGAAAACTTGAACGTTTTGTCGGCGATTGGGCGCGCGAAAATCATATCGAATTTCAAAAACCTAACCATAAAAATGGTATTAAAGTTGCCGTTATTGGTAGCGGTCCTGCAGGAATTACTTGTGCTAAAGAACTGCTTACCAAAGGTTACGATGTAACCATTTTCGAAGCGTTACATCAGTTCGGAGGTGTTTTGGTGTATGGTATTCCATCGTTCCGTTTACCTAAGGAAACTGTTGTGCGTCACGAAATTGAAAACCTTCGCAAGTTAGGTTGTAAATTTGAAAAGAATGTTGTAGTTGGAAGAACTATCTCTATCGATGCGTTGATGGAAAAAGAGAACTTTAAAGCTATTTTTATCGGTTCTGGAGCAGGTCTTCCCACTTTTATGGGCATTGAAGGAGAAAATCTTTGTGGAGTAGTTTCTGCTAACGAATTTCTTACTCGAAATAACCTTCTTTTCTCGTACAAAGAGGAATATGAAACCCCCAACTATGTGGGTAAAAACGTTGTGGTTGTGGGTGGAGGCAACGTGGCAATGGATGCAGCGCGTACAGCACTCCGTTTAGGTGCGAATGTGTCGATTGTTTACAGACGTTCTGAAGAGGAACTTCCAGCACGTAAAGAGGAGGTTCATCACGCACACGAAGAGGGAATCGATTTTCAACTGCTTACCAATCCAACAGAGATTATCGGAGATGAAAATGGTTGGGTGAAGGCGATTCGATGCGTACGAATGCAATTGGGAGAAGCTGATGCATCAGGAAGACGCAAACCAGAGGTGATTGCGGGTAGCGAATTTGAGATGCCTACCGATATGGTTATTATGGCATTGGGAACTACTTCCAATCCATTAATCGGAAGCACTACACCTGGACTGAAAATCAATGCCAAGAAATCGATTATTGCTGATGAAAATGGCCAAACAACACGTGAGGGTATTTTTGCAGGTGGTGATGCTGTAAATGGTTCTGCAACAGTGATTTTAGCAATGGGTGCAGGTAAAAAAGCAGCTTTTGCTATGGATGAGTATATACAGCAGAAACTTAAGAGATAAGTTCTTGTAGTACAACTATTTGAATTATTACTTAGTTTTTTAAAATTTGGGCGCATCGGCTCTTTCCTTTCGCACGGAGCCGCGCGCTCGCCGTCGGGCTATCCGCTCAAATTTCGCGCCTCAATCTTTCGCTATAATCTTTCCCTAAATCCAAATTTTAAGTTCTAAATCTAAGCTTCAACTTCTCAAACCGGCGCTCATAACCGCTTCTATCCCTTGCGCGATACATTGCGCACTCAACATCGCTGAATTTCGATATCTTCCTCTTCGTTCAATAGAACTAAGAAAATCTTGGTTTCTGCATTCGACTACCAAAGTTCTAAAATGGTGAGGAGTTTTGCGTACTTATTTTTATCGTTTATCCGTGATTTTATTTATAGATAAAAAAGGAAAAAAATTGTAAGTTTGCAACTTCAAAAAAAGTGGATAATTTTAGTAGTTTTATAGATATTAAAATAAAACAAAAATACCTTATGCTTAGTAAATTAGGAAAAGAAGTAATGATTTTTGATGGCGCTTTTGGTACAGAGCTTGAGAAGCGAGGAATTATGTCAAAAGTACCAGAACTTTTAAATATAACGGCGCCAGAGCAAATTGCTGAGATTCATAAAAGCTATATTGATGCTGGTTGCGATTTTATAACTACCAATACTTTTGGCGCAAATTGTATAAAATTACCTTCGGAAAATCGAAAACAAATAATAGAACAAGCTATTTCATTAGCCAAAAAATATCGTACTTCACAATATGTAATGATGGATATTGGTCCGTTAGGAAAAATGCTAGAGCCCATCGGTACGCTTTCGTTCGACGATGCTTATGAAGCATTTAAGGAGATGGTAGTGATTGCGCGTGACCATGTGGACGGATTTATATTGGAAACATTTTCAGATCTTTATGAACTAAAATGTGCACTTTTGGCAGTGAAAGAGAATTGTGATAAGCCAGTTTTTACTACAATGACCTTCGACACATCAGGGCATACGCTTACGGGTACATCTCCCCGTATTTTTGCAGAATTGATGTCTAATATGGGAGCAGATGTAATTGGAATTAACTGTTCGTTGGGCCCTAAAGATTTACAACCGATAGTAGCAGAGCTATTGCAATATTGTAGTAAACCGATTTTAGTGCAACCCAATCGCGGTATCCCTACCATTCAATGTGGACGGGCAATGTACACTTTGTCGGCAAATGCTTTTGCAGAAGTTATGGATAATTTCCGCCAAGCAGGAGTAGCTATTTTGGGTGGATGTTGTGGTACAAATCCTGAATTTATTCAGATCTTGTCGCAATATAAGGGAATGCTCGTGCCACAACGCAAAGTGATGAAAGAGACGTTTATCTCTTCGGCAACGAAATTTGTTACTTTTGACAAAGTTCAAATTTGCGGCGAGCGAATCAATCCTACAGGTAAAAAAAAGTTGAAAGAAGCCATTATCAATGGCGATTTTGATTACATTTTCAAAGAGGCTATCAAGCAAGAGGAGGCTGGTGCCGCACTTTTAGATGTGAATTTGGGAGTTCCTAAAACCGACGATGTCGCGAATATGCGTAAAGTGGTGATGAAACTGAACGAAATTACCAATCTTCCGTTGCAAATCGATTCCTCAAATCCTCAAGCTATTGAAGCGGGTTGTAGATATTATAATGGTATTCCTCTGATCAATTCTGTTAACGGAAATGAGGAGAATATGAATACTATTTTTCCAATTGCAAAGAGGTATGGTGCGGTAGTTTTGGGATTAACGATGGATGATACAGGAATACCCCAAAGTGCAGAGGAGCGATTTATAATTGCCGAAAGAATATTGAAAAATGCTGAAAGTTATGAAATAGAACCCCATCGAATGATGATGGATACACTCACGTTAACTTGCAGTGCACAACAACCATTGGTAAAGGAAACCTTACGAGCTTTGCGAATGGTGAGCGAGCAGTTGGGCGTGAAAAGTGCGTTGGGCGTTTCTAATGTGAGCTTCGGAATGCCTAATCGTGAATTGATAAATAGTACATTCTTGGCAATGGCTTTAGAAAATGGACTTTCTATGCCCATTATCAATCCGTGTAACGCTATGATGATGAATACAATATTGTCTTTTAATGCGTTACGAGGAGAGAGCGAAGATTTAGATAACTATGTAAATCGTTCGGTTGCACAAGAAACCAAAGAGTGTTCCGCATCGCAAGGGGCTATTGCAACTGCTGATTGTGCTACTTTGCAAGGTGTTATCCGTCGTGGGTTAAAAGAGGAGAGTGCTGCGCTAACGCGAGTTGCTCTTCAAAACCTTCCGCCTATGGAGATTATCAATCAAATTCTAATTCCTACTTTGAACGAGGTTGGGAGTGATTTTGAAAGACAGAAGATATTTCTTCCTCAGTTAATTTCCGCTTCTGAAGCATGCAAGGAGGCTTTTGCAATTATTAAAAATGAGTTTGCACAAAACGAAAATCAGAAAGGAACCATCATCTTAGCAACCGTTAAGGGAGATGTTCATGATATTGGTAAAAATATTGTGAAGGTGATTTTTGAGTCGTATGGTTATCGTGTGGTGGATTTGGGAAAAGATACACCTAAGGAGGTGATTTTGGAAGCATACCTACAAAATAAGCCGCTTGTAATCGGTTTGAGCGCTTTGATGACGACAACAGTTCTTTCAATGGAAGAAACAATTATCTATCTGAAGGAAAATGGAGTTGTTGCGCCTATTTTTGTAGGAGGAGCCGTACTCAATGCGCCATTAGCAGAGCAAATTCATGCTGATGGTTATACAAAAGATGCATTAGAATTTGTAGAATCAATTGAAAAATTAAATTCTTAAAATATTAATAATGAAAAAGATACATAATTCATGGAAAGAGCAGCCAGGATATAATTGTTTTGGTTGTGCGCCAAATAATCCGCATGGATTACGAATGGAATTTTATGAAGATGGCGATGATATTGTGTCCTTTTGGCATCCAACCATCGATAGCCAAGGTTGGATCAATGTTCTTCATGGAGGAATTCAGGCAGCATTAGCAGATGAGATTGCGTCGTGGGTGGTTTTTAGAAAATTGCAAACGATGGGTGTCACTGCTAAAATGGAGGTGCGTTATCGTAAAGCAATCTCTACCAATGATAAGCAAATAACGTTGCGAGCGCATCTTTTAGAGCATAGAAGAAATACAGCAGATATTGAGGTGAATATCTATAACGAAGCTGGAGAAATCTGTAACACAACGAGATGTCTTTATTTTGTTCAACCACAAGACAAAGCTATTGCTGCAGGTTTTGTACCCTTTGAGTTGGAAGAGGAAAATTTGTAAATCTAAATCGAAAATCATTCTCAAACAGGAAAAATAGATTTAGGATTTTTTCGTAATTTTGCCAACTTGACATTTTGTTTCTGAATGTTTCAATATTGAACTTTCAAGGTGATGAAATGGCATTTTTGGAGAAAGATTTAAATAGAAAAAATAATTATATATCAATAATTTATGGATAACTTCATCGTATCAGCACGCAAATATAGGCCTTCCACATTTAATACGGTAGTAGGTCAGGAACCGATTGTATCAACTTTAAAAAACGCAATTCGCAATCAGCAAATTGCCCAATCGTTTCTATTTTGTGGACCACGTGGAGTAGGAAAAACCACTTGTGCACGTATTTTTGCTAAAGCGTTGAATTGTCATAACCTGACTGCCGATTTTGAGCCTTGTAACGAATGTGAATCTTGTAAATCGTTCAATGCGTCAGCCTCTTTCAATGTGTATGAATTAGATGCGGCTTCTAATAATTCGGTGGAGGATATACGCGCATTGACCGAGCAGGTACGAATTAGTCCGCAAGGCGCAAAGTTCAAGGTTTATATCATCGATGAGGTTCACATGTTGTCAACGGCTGCTTTTAATGCGTTCTTAAAAACTTTGGAAGAGCCGCCAGCGTATGCCAAATTTATCATGGCAACTACAGAAAAACATAAGATTTTACCTACGATTTTGTCGCGTTGTCAAGTGTATGATTTTCGCAGAATCAATGAAAATGATATTGTGAAGCACTTGACTTATGTATCTCAGAGTGAGAATATTGTTGCTGAAGAGGAAGCGTTGCGTGTAGTGGCATCAAAAGCAGATGGCGCACTTCGCGATGCACTCTCTATCTTTGATCAGCTCACCAGTTTCTCTGGCAAAAATATCACTTATGCTTCTGCAATTGAACATCTGAACGTTTTGGATGTGGAGAACTATTTCAAAATGACAGATTTCCTTTTTAGTGATAATGCAACAAGTGCACTTTTGCTTTTAGATGAAGTGATTTCACGTGGCTTTGAAGCGCAACACTTCATTTCTGGATTAGCATCTCACTTCAGAAACCTATTAATGGCTCAAAATCAATTGACAATCAAGCTGATGGAGGTTTCTGATAGCATTAAAGCAAAATTTGCAGAGCAAGCACAAAAGATTGATAGAATGTTATTAATTAGAGCAATGGAACTTGCTAATATCTGCGATTTTAACTATAAACTATCCAATAACAAGCGTTTATCAGTAGAAATTTGTTTGTTACAGATTAACGGAAACTATCTGCATAAGAAAAATTCTGTCAGGCAATCACGGGAGAGATAATGGTAACACCGCAGCGGGAGATGTGCCACAACTCGTTACAGGTCCTACTCAATCCTCCCGCCCGTTTATTGCTCCAAGTACAACTGTGCGTCGTACGCCCTCTATAAGTGACATTACGACAGATCTATTTGCGCCTAAACCCGTAGAACCGACGACCAATACGCAATCTACTTCAACAAAACCTGCAGAAACTCAAGTTGTAGCTGCTGCTCCAGTTGCAGAATCCAAGAGTGGTGTGGAAATTTCACCAGAAAGTGCAGATGTTCAGACTCCAAAAACTCAACCTGAACAAGACAAAATGCCGATGGAATCTGCTGAAGTCGTAGCTTCTGAGTCTGAACCTATCACTCCTGTTGTACCTGAAAATGTTGATTCTGAAGCGGTATCCGATTTCGCTGAAAAGTGGCACGAAATGTTTGAACAAGTGTTTGTCAATATTCCATCTATCTATTTTCCCTATAGAGAATATACTCCAGAATTGAAAGATAATATTATCTATTTTAAGGTAAATAATGAGATTCAAAAGGAAAATATTGAAATCCAAAAGAGAGATATTTTAGAGTTTCTACGGAATCATTTTGATCATGCTATTGAGGATTTGGTAATAACTTCTGACCAAACCTTCATTCCCAAAAAGATTATCTATGATCAAAAAGATAAATTTGAGAATTTTGCTGAAGAGAACCCAAATTTTGTAGATTTTGTAAAAATACTTAATCTTCATATGTCCTAAAAAAAATAAAATATGCTTACTATTAAGAATATACGAATTGTGGACGACACACAAGATTTTGTCGGAGATATAAATGTTGAAAATGGAAAAATTGTTGCTGTGGGGCAGGATTTACCTTGCGGTAATGAGGTGCTATGTTTCTCGGACAAATCTTACGTTTTAGTGCCTTCGTTTACCGATTTACATACGCACTTTAGAGACCCAGGTTTTACCTACAAAGAGGATTTGGAAACAGGTAGTCGAGCAGCACTTCACGGAGGTTATACTGCGGTGAATTTAATGCCCAATACTCGCCCTATTTGTTGCACTCTTGACCGTGTGAAAGAGGTAGAGAGCCGTGCGCAAGCCTTGGACTTGATTACGGTAAATCAGACATTAAGTATGACTAAAGATCTTGCTGGTGAGGAGTTTTCACATCTTGCAACTTTAGAAAAACAAGAAGTTCTTTTTGTTACCGATGATGGGAAAGGTGTAAATAATGATGAGGTGATGAAGCATATTTTTGAAATTTGTCGCGATCGTGAAATTACTATCATGCAGCATGCTGAGGATAGTAGATTTAGTAAAACAGATATGCGTGAGGCTGAAAATAGAATGACCTTTAGGGATATAGAGCTATTTTCAAAAATTGGTGGGCATTTGCACTTTTGTCACGTTAGTACGAAAGAAGCTATTGCTGCCATAGCACAGGCGCAAGCGCAAGGAATGAATGTAACCTGTGAAGTAACACCGCATCATCTTTTTTCTACAGGTGATGAAGCAGCACACTACCGCGTAAATCCTCCTTTGCGCGAACGGGACGATATTGATGCGCTTATCTCTGCAATTCAGCAAGATGTGGTATGTGCTATCGCTACGGATCACGCTCCGCACAGCGATGAAGATAAGGCAAATGGGTCTCCTGGAATGATTGGTATTGAGCAAGCTTTTGCGTTGTGTTACACATCTTTAGTGAAAAGTGGAAAGATTAATCTGCAAAAATTAATCTCTATTATGTCTACGCAACCTTCACAAATGATGAAACTTAATAAGGGGAAAATTGCAGTAGGCTTAGATGCTGATTTTGCTATTGTAGAGATTGATACACCATACATCCTTTCTCGTGAAGATATTCTTTCTAAATCTAAAAATACACCATTTATAGGTAGGGAAGTTTATGGTAAAATTTTGAAAACTATTAGGTTAGGGAAAGTTTATAATTGGTAGTCATGCGGGAAACTTTTAATAATCGTCCCATTTACGCACTTTCTGAGATTACGCAAAGTTTGCAAAATGTTATCTCCAAAACATATACACATTCATACTATGTGAAAGCGGAGATTTTGAAATTAAATTACTATCCCCATTCGGGGCATTGTTTTCCAGAACTTGTAGAGAAAGAGAATGGAAAGATAAAGGCGGAGATGCGCGCACTAATCTGGTCCTCTCAATTTCAAACGATTAACGATAGATTTCTTACAATCACAGGTGAACCGCTGAAAGAAAATATTACCATTCTTTGCTTGGCAAGTGTTGAATTTAGTGCGCGTTATGGTTTGTCTTTACATATCGAAGATATTGAACCCATTTATACTTTGGGTGAGATGGAACGGAACCGTCGAGAAACCATTGCCAAATTGAAAAAGGAGGGCATTTTCGATGCTAATAAACGATTAAAATTGCCTCTCGTTCCTAAAAGAATAGCTGTTATATCGGTAGAAACTAGTCAAGGTTTTAATGATTTTATGGTTACTTTACATAAAAATAGTTGGAATTATAAATATGATTGTGAGCTATTTCCATCTATTTTGCAAGGAGATAAAGCGATTACAACCATTACGCAGCGTTTGGAAGAGATTAGCAAACGAAGAGATGATTTCGATTGTATTGTAATTGTGCGTGGCGGTGGAGGAGATGTAGGACTAAGTTGTTATGATGATTATACTTTAGCAAAAGCAATTGCTACGGCACCTCTTCCTATTATTGCAGGAATTGGACATTCAACGAATGATACCATCTCGGGAATGGTATCGTATGCTAACAAGATTACCCC
>Ga0233362_1000170_pt1 | contig 12853 bp, 8 predicted proteins | sample ElkDunMinimDraft_22_FD_180674 | JGI IMG/M metagenome (GOLD analysis project Ga0233362, IMG submission 180674) | Fecal eukaryotic communites from dung pellets of Tule Elk in California, USA - Elk Dung C1 | ecosystem: Host-associated > Mammals > Digestive system > Large intestine > Fecal | place... | reverse complement strand
AGTACCGTCAGCACCCAAACCATAGAATTTAGCTTCGAAAGTTCCTTGTGGAAGGATAGAAATTTCTGGAAGCAACGGAAGTGAACGGAAGGTTACGTCGTCAACGATACCTACTGTGAATTGGTTTTTAGGATTTTCTGATGCCAAATTGTTGAAAACGCTCAAAATATGGGCAGGTGTAGTATCTTTAGAAGATAAACCATAACGACCTCCGATGATTAAAGGTTTACGTTCTGCAGGAATATCTTTGCATGTAGCGAATGCTTCAACAACGTCTAAGTACAATGGATCGCCATTTGCTCCTGGTTCTTTTGTTCTGTCGAGCACACAGATACGTTTTACTGTTTCTGGGATGACAGCACCTAAATATTTTACTGAGAATGGACGATAGAGGTGAACACTTACTAAACCAACTTTCTTACCAGCAGCGTTTTCTCTGTCGATAACGGTTTTGATAACGTCTGTAATAGAGCCCATAGCGATGATGACGTCAGTAGCATCTTTTGCACCGTAATATGTGAAAGGAGCATATTCACGACCTGTAATTTTGCTCACTTCCTTCATATATTTAGCTACGATATCAGGAAGTTCATCGTAGAATTTATTTTGCAATTCGCGAGTTTGGAAGTAGATATCTGGGTTTTGAGCAGTACCGCGAGTTACAGGGTGTTCTGGATTCAAAGAGCGTTCGCGGTATTCTTTAAGAGCTTCCCAGTTTACTAATTTAGAGAGTTCATCTTGGTTAGCAGCTTCCACTTTTTGGATTTCGTGAGAAGTACGGAAACCGTCGAAGAAGTGCAAGAAAGGAACGCGGCCTTCGATAGCTGCCAAGTGAGCAACTGGAGCTAAGTCCATAATCTCTTGTACGGAACCAGTAGCCAAAAGTGCAAAACCTGTTTGGCGAGCGCTCATAACGTCAGCGTGGTCACCGAAAATTGACAATGCTTGAGCTGCTAAAGCACGTGCAGATACGTGGAAAACACCAGGAAGTAATTCTCCAGCAATTTTGTACATATTTGGAATCATCAGCAAGAGACCTTGAGATGCGGTGTAGGTGGTTGTCAGTGCACCTGCTTGAAGAGAACCATGAACAGCACCTGCTGCACCTGCTTCAGATTGCATTTCCACAACTTTTACGGTTTCACCGAAGATATTTTTTCTGCCGCCTGCACTCCATTCGTCGATGTATTCAGCCATCGGAGAAGATGGGGTGATAGGATAGATAGCGGCAACTTCACTAAACATGTAAGCTACGTGTGCTGCAGCGCAGTTACCGTCGCATGTCATAAATTTTTTTTCTGCCATAACTATTTATTATTTAGGTTGTTATTGTATTTTATGAACAAATCATAATAGGAGGCGAAATTACAAAAAATAGTTTATTGGCAATATAAAAAAATCGATTATTCTCTCTTTTTTTATTCTTTTATAGATTTTAGAGGTATGATTTTTTGAGAATGAACGAAGATAAGTAATGTTTTAAAATGGTGTTTTTGTAGTTATTGATTTGATAATTGGGGATTTGCGCAAGGGATTGCAGCGGTTATGAGCGCCGGATTTTGAGTTTAGAATTAAGAATTTGAAACTTAGAAATTGGATTTAGAGGAACATTGAGGCGAGAGAAAGAGGCGCGAAATTTGAGCGGAAAGCCCGACGGCACGTGAGGTGGATTTATGCGGAGGGGAAGTGCCGATGCGCCCAAATAAAAACAAAAAAAGAGGCAGATTTGAAAAACCTGCCCCATCAACACTATGTTTTTATTGATTATTTCTGATTTTGAATGCGCATTCCGTAGAAGGAACGGTAAACGAAAATAAGACCTATAATCAAGAAGATAGCACCGATAACAGGCGTGTAGTCGAAAGTTTTAACAGCTTGCGCCATCTGAGTTGGGTCGTTGCCGATATATTCATTGGCATCGTTGATAAGACCTTGCGCCTTGAGGCGGATATGGATAGCGATTTCGACAGCCAACATTCCGAAAAGGGTTGAGAATTTGATAATTGGGTTCATGGCTACCGATGAGGTGTCTTTGTAAGGGTCGCCTACGGTATCACCAACAACAGAGGCTGCGTGAAGTTCAGAGTTTTTTTCTTGTAAATCAACTTCAACTACCTTTTTGGCGTTGTCCCATGCACCACCAGCATTAGCCATATAGATAGCTTGGAAAAGTCCGAACACGGCAATAGAAACCAAGTAAGAAACGAAGAAGTTCGGGTCGAAGAAAGCGAAAGCTAAAGTAAGACAGAAAATTACGATGAAGATGTTCCACATTCCTTGTTGTGCATATTGGGTGCAGATTTTCACTACAGTTTTGGAGTCTTCGATATTGGCTTCCTGTTTGTCGAGTTTGAGGTTTCGTTTGATAAATTCGACAGCTCTGTAGGCGCCAGTGGTTACTGCTTGCATAGAAGCACCGCTGAACCAATAGATTACAGCACCGCCCGTAATAAAGCCGAGTATTACTGGAGGGTCAGTAAGGCTTAAGTTAAGCAGATTGAAGTTTTTGAGTAATAAAATGATAGCAAAAATCATAGTGGTTGCACCTACTACAGCAGTACCAATAAGAACAGGTTTTGCAGTAGCTTTGAAGGTGTTACCAGCACCGTCGTTGGCTTCGAGGTAATGTTTACCTTTTTCAAAGTTAGGTTTGAAATTGTATTCTGTTTCAATCTCTTGACTGATATTTGGAATTTTTTCAATTTGAGAGAGTTCAAAAACAGATTGAGCATTGTCGGTTACGGGTCCGTAACTGTCAACGGCAATTGTTACGGGTCCCATTCCCAAGAATCCGAAAGCGATAAGTCCGAAAGCGAAGATAGAGGCGTACTCGCCAAACATGGTCATTCCGTCGGTGGCTACAAAAACGCCACCGAGCATGAGGGCAACCATTACGATTCCTTTCCAGAAAGCACTGAAATTTCCAGCCACCATTCCAGAGAGGATGGTGAGCGATGCGCCGCCTTCGCGAGAAGCATTTACCACTTCGTTTACGTGGCGGGATTGCGAGCTGGTGAATGCTTTGGTAAGTTCGGGAATGATAGCTGCAGCTAATGTTCCTAAACTGATAATAGAAGCTAATCGCCACCATAAATCGTTGCCATATTGTGAGGTAGCAACTACGGAGTTATCAGTTAAAAGAAGGTAACTGATAATATAGGTAACGGCAATAGATATGATAGAAGTGATCCAAACTAAGGAGGTGAGTGGAGTTTCAAAATTGAAGTTATCAGCATTTTTGTATTTTGCGGAGGAGATTATGTTGTTGATGCCGTATGCAAGTATGGATGTAAATACCATCAAAATACGCATAGCAAAAATCCAAGCAATAAGAAGAGCTTGTGTGGCAATGGTTTCTGGCATAACTAAGATAATAAATGAGATGAGGGCAACACCAGTAACGCCGTAGGTTTCAAAGCCATCAGCGGTGGGCCCGATGCTGTCGCCAGCATTATCACCGGTGCAGTCGGCGATAACACCAGGATTTCGAGGGTCATCTTCGCCAATTTTGAAAATCACTTTCATCAAGTCGGAGCCGATGTCCGCAATCTTGGTAAAAATACCGCCAGCAATACGTAATGCACTAGCTCCTAACGATTCTCCGATGGCAAAGCCAATAAGGCACGCACCAGCACTCTCTTTCGGTACAAAAAGTAAAATGATGAGCATAAGTAGTAACTCAATTGTGATGAGTAGAAGCCCAACGCTCATTCCAGATTGGAGAGGAATGCCAACAACTTTCCATGGTTTTCCTTGCAAAGAGGCAAAAGAAGTTCGACTATTTGCTAAAGTGTTGATGCGAATGCCAAACCAAGCTACTGCGTATGAACCTAAAATTCCTAATACTGTCCACAAAAGAATTTGTGATACTTGCGCAAAAGTTTTTCCACTTAATACTCCAAAATAGAAGATGATAATGGCTGCAATGATGGCAAATAATATCAATAAAAATCTACCTTGCTGAAGAAGATAGGTTTTACAAGTGGTATATATGGTTTCTGCTACATCTGACATCGATTTGTGTGTGGGAAACTTGCGAATTTTGATGGCTTGGTAAAGGCCGAAGAGTAATCCGATGAGGACAACAATGCCCCCCCACATCAATAACGACCAGCCCGACATTGCGCCATTAAAAAATGTGATTTCTCTGAGATTTGGCAGAATCATATCTGCTTCTCCTGCAAAAGTTAACATTGGCAATAGCAATGTTCCTAAGGATAAAATTAGTTTCTTCATAGTGTATTTATTTGTTATTCAATTACTTGAACTATTATTGAAGAGATAAAAAAAATCCTAATGACCAAAATTGCCGTTAGGATTTTCTGTGCCGCAAAGATAAATACTTTTTTTTGATTCCCAATAGCGAAATCACATTAAAAATGGTTTTTAACTTAATTTAACTAAATTATTGAATTTGAAATTGCTCTTTTTTGAATGATTTCTCAAAAGAGGTTCAAAGATTGCTTATATTTTAGTACTTTTGCCGCCGATTTGTTGCAGAAACTGCATTATTATTTATGTAACTTAATTTCAGATGAATATACAAGAAGCAGAAGAAAAAATAATTAGTGAATTTGACCTTTTTGAGGATTGGATGGATCGCTATAACTATATTATCGAATTAGGTAAGGAGTTACCTTTGATTTCCGATGAGTACAAAACGGAGAAATATTTAATTTCTGGATGTCAATCGCAAGTTTGGTTACATGCCGATTATCAAGAGGGTAAGATTTTCTTTACGGCAGATAGCGATGCTATTATCACCAAAGGAATTGTCAATTTGTTGATTCGAGTTTTATCAGGTCAAACCCCACAAGATATTCTCAATGCACCCTTGGACTATATCAACCGAATCGGGTTGCGCGAGCATCTTTCGCCTACACGTTCTAATGGTTTGGCATCTATGATTAAGCAAATGAAGATGTACGCTTTAGCGTTTTCTGTTAAATAATCATTCTTTTTGAATTTGATATTGAAAGCATTTTCCTCTTTCACTCATTGAATGATAGGGGATTTGAGCTTGTTGGCAATCCTCGCGCCAACGTTTTTCATAAAATGGAGTATTGCTTTTGTCAATGATGACAAAACCTATATCCATAATTTTCAACATCTCCTCAAGTGATTGCCGAGCATTGTTTCTGACAACAAGAAAGTCAACTTTTATCTGGTTTTCTGTTGTGTAAAGAGTTTCTTTAGCAGAGTGTAGATAGATGGTTTTTCCTGCAAAGTGAATAAAATTGCAATTCTTAAAAATCTCCATCGTAGTGAAATTACTATCAATGTCTATAATTTTCGTTGTTAAATTCCGCTTTCGTTCATGGTTCGCAGTGGCAAAAGTTCGACTTTTTTCGTCAGCTATTAACAAAGAGTCGCACAATAAAAGGTTTTTGCCCATCCTGTTTAGAGATATTGCAGTGCTCCTATTTGTGGAATAGATAGTAATTGATTGTTCATGTTTGCAATCGTAAATGTTTATAATCCATATAATTAGAAATATAACTAATGAGGATAGAGCCGTTGTTAGTTTCCAAGGTTTTCTTTTCAGATAGAAGATAAAGATGAAAATGATGAAGCTATAAAGAAGGATCATCTGTAAATTATTGATATTTATATTTTCTGTAACAGAGTAAGGAAGGTTTTCCACCCAGAAGATAATTTGGTTCATCAATTTAATCTCTAAAGTGAGTAATTTCCCTAAATAAAGGGAAAGAAGTTGCGAAAAACTAAAGGCTAACACAGAAACTCCTGTGACCACAACGGCAAAGGAGAGCGCAATTACGGAAAGATTGGCAATAAGGAAGTAGTTGGGAAATGTGCCGAAGTAACAGATGGTGAGTGGAAAGGTGGCAATTTGTGCCGCAATCGATACAGAAGCCAAATTCCAAAAATAGTTGAGAATTTTGATCTTTATTTTGAATAAGTTATAGATAGGAGGTTGGAAAAGAACAATGCCCACAACTGCTAAATAACTCAACTGAAATCCCAATTCAAATATAAGTAATGGATTGATTGTGAGTAAAATAAAAAGAGATGCAAAGAGGCTATGGAATACGTTGGTATTTCGTCGCAAATGGTTGCCGATTAATACAAAAGTAAACATTGTGGCTGCTCGTGAAACAGAAGGTGACAAACCTGTAACGTTGGCGTATGCCCAAATGAAAATAAAAAGAAGAAATGATTTTAGGTATCGAAGGAATTTGCTCCGTTCCATCGGCATTAATAGAAAGTTGATAATCATAAAAACAATACCAACATGCATCCCTGATACGCATAATATGTGGCTAACACCTGCTGAGGAGTAAGCATTTTTGAGTTCGGGTTCCATTGTTTCGTCGTTGCCTAGTAGGATAGCAGCGGCAATGGCGTATTCATCGTTGCGTAGCCCCGCTTCAGAAAGAATTTTCAGTAGTTTCTGCTGCCAGTGATGCGCTGTTCGCTTGATAATTCCTTGTCTGTTCGTCTGCTGATATTGCCAATGTTCTCTAGAAATATATCCCGTAAAATAGATCCCTTTTCTTTTCATAAACGTTTTATAGTCAAATGAATATGGGTTTTCCGGAGCAGAAATAGGTTTGAGTTGTGTGTAGATTGAAATTTGATCTCCACATTGCAAGGTTGAGGAGAGAGAATCGCGTTCAAGGTATAATAAAACTTGCCCAACAATCTCTTTTCGATTTTGCATATCGTAAAGTGTGCCAATGCTTTTAATAGATTTTTCTCGAACTTGTGGTGGTTCGGTAATTTTCACTTGCCAACAGCGGTTTCCGTTGTCTAATTGCTGTATCGCAACATTGTAACGATGATGAAATAGAAGAAAAACGTGTGTAAAACCGATAAAAAATGCAGAAAAGAGTAGGGAAGAGGCTGCTATTTTCTGCCGATAAAATCCCATTTTTGCATTACAAATGGAAGAAATTAGTAGAAAAATAGCAATGATAAGTAAGCAAAAAAGGGGATTTAGTTGACAAAATGGGAAAAAATAACCAGAAAAGATGCCAATTGTATAAGGAATGAGTAATTTTAGAATGGGGAAAGCGGAGATTTTCATCGTTTTTTCTTTTCCCAAAGATATAAAAGATTTTAAAAGTCAATTAGGGGAAAGAATTTTTGTGAAGATAAAAGAAAAAGGTGCCTTCTGAGCACCTTTTTTCGAGAATATTTTAAAGTTCAAACTATCCGCAGTGGAAATAATCATGAACCATTTCAAGCATCTTTTCAGGATGATTTTTAATCTCTTCACGGATATTTTTATCATCAAAAGCGCGAAGATTTTTGATAATATCATCAATCAATTCTGCTGGGAATACGCCGTGAGATTCGAAGATTTCGCGATGGCGTCCCAACTCTTCAGCAGATTCCCAACAAGAGGCTGGAAGTTGATCCAAGTTGTCAAGTAATTTTTTGTTTTCAGCTTTGTGAATATTAACATCAACGTAAGTTTTCTTAGCATAGTTAAGTGCGCCTTCCATTTCAAAACCATGACGAGCAGCCACTACCAAACCGGCAATCAAAAGGTAGATATCTGCAGAACCATCTGGACAACGGAACTCAACAGTTTGTTTTTGAGAAAGGTCTTGTTTGATTGGTTTTTCAAGTGGGTTAAGGTCGGCAATCATATCGTTTTTGTGTGTCCAACCAAGCGGAACGCGAACCAAAACGGAACGGTTTCTATCACCCCAACAGATAGAAGTTGGAGCTTCTTGATGAGGTACCAAACGGAAGTATGAAGTTGGATTAGTGTTGCCAAATGCAGTTAAAGAAGATGCGCAAACCATATAACCTGCGATAGCAGTTTTTGCAACGTTGTTCAACTTACCGCGTGTAACCATTTGGTTCTCTTCACCTTTTACGATGCGAGTGTGGATGTGTAGTCCGCTACCAGCTTTGCCTTCTGTAATTTTTGGAGCAAAAGTAACATCTAAACCATAGCGATAAGCCATATTACGGATAATCCATTTTGCAATTACCAATTGGTCAGCAGCTTCGAGAGCATCAGTTACTAAGAATTCAATTTCGTTTTGTTCATAAATTTTATCTCCTAATGTGAAGTTACCAACTTCTGAGTGACCATATTTAATTTTACCACCTGCTTTTGCAATTTCGTACATACATTCTGTTCTGAATTGCTCAAATTTTGTAAATGGTGAAGATTCGTGGTATCCGCGTTGGTCAGGTGTTAAGTAAAGGTCTTCTCTATCTCCAATAACGTAGAACTCAAGTTCTCCCATTGCTTGGAATTGCATTCCTGAAACCTTTTCAAAAGATGCCATTGCTTTTCTTAATACAGATTCAGGAGATTTTTCCATTAATTGACCATCTTTGTTAAAGTATGAGCATAAGAAACTGAGGGTTGGAATAGTTGTAAATGGGTCCATGAACGCTGTGCTGAAACGTGGCACAACGTAAAGGTCGCTAGAGCCTGCGTGGATAAAAGCAGGGAATATATTGGAACCATCAACACGTTCTCCAGCAGAAAGTATCTGCTTCAAATAGTCAAGGTCGGAAATGACAAAGTTTAAAGTTTTGAGGTGACCATCGCCAGCAACGTAGCGGAAGTTTACCATCTCAATACCTTTTTCACAGATAAATTTAATAATATCTGATTTAGTGAAATCTTTAGGTTCCTTTTTTAGGAATTGTACTAAGGGATTTAAATTCATCTCTTTCATATTTTCTTTATATGTTGTGTTAATTAAGTTCTATACGGATAGCATAACGCAATTACGGAATAATTATTTTAAAATACCTTTTTACTTCTACTCTCATTCGATTGAAATTTCCAAAAATCTCGCACTTCGGCTCTTTCCCTTTTTTCATCATCACCATTCCTGATTCTGTAGAGGAGATATAAGGTGTAATGTCAACGGTGGTAATTTCGTTCAATTCATAATCTCGAATCACAACTTGCTCAAAGTTTTGGCTTACCTCTACAAATGGAATTTGATTTTCTTCGCAGTAGGATTGAACAATGGGAATATACTCGTCCCACTCTTCTGGTTTGGAATCTTGTTTGTAATAGAATACAACAGCTTGATAATCAGGTTCCGTCTCAGTTTGAACAAATTCAAATCGCGACATTTCATTAATTTTGTAGCTATCAATCAGGAAAGAGGTTTTGTTGTAATCTGTTAGTTCGGAAGCCGAGATGGTGTCTGTATTTACAGAACGCACCCATTCGTAGTTCTTTTCCACTTGGAAAAGTCCCTCTTCAGTGCGTTTGCAAATCCATTTTTCGGTTTCCAAAACTTCACCTTCCTGAACAGCAAAGTTTACAGAAATAGGCAATGCGTCAATTACGCGCTCCGAGCCGTAACCTGCCGTAATTACTAAGTACATCCATTCACGATTTTCCGATTGCAGTAGATATAATTCGCGCCCGTCAGCCATTCCTTCTACACAAACTACTCCCCATTCTTGAGGAATCTCAGCTTTGATGGTGAGTGACTGACCCTGAAAACGATTCGCAATTTCCAAAAATTCTTGTAGAAAGGTTTGGGTTACAGGATAAAGTTTATTATTGTCTGTAAGGTTGGTTTCCAAGCGAGTTGGAATGATGGAAATAGGATATTCAACGGCAGTTTCCGTTTCTATTTCAACTTCTTGATCTTGTGCTTTCTTCCCACTGCAACTCAAAAAAATGACGGCGAAACAAAGCATAATAAGAAGAATTCCGACTCCTTTTTTTAAATTTTCTATCATAAAAAATACCTCTAAATTTTTTCGCAAAAATAACCTTTTTTTGGATGTTTTCAACACTATTTTTTATTTTTAAATTACCCAACACTATTTTTATTTTTGATTATCTTTGCACGTTTAAAAATTATTATGACACAAATAGAAGTTATTCTCCTATCTATAGGATTATCAATGGATTGCTTTTCTGTAAGCTTCGCTTCAGGTGCTGTCCGTAAGTTGAAATTTAGTCAAGCCGTTATGGTGGCCTCTGTTTTTGGAGTTTTTCATGTGTTGATGCCTTGGGTAGGATGGCTATTAGGAAGCAATATCATTGAGTATATTCGCAATATCGACCATTGGATCTCTTTTGCTCTATTAGGTATAATTGGAGGTAAGATGATTTTTGATGGTGTTAAGGGCGAAGAAGAGGTTTTTAATATTCTGAAAATTGGAACGTTATTGTTGCTCGCCATCGCTACTACTATCGATGCGTTGGCAGTGGGCGTAAGTTTGGCTTGCATTTCAGTCCCTATCGTAAACCCAATGATTTGGACAGGAATCTGCTCATTTATGCTTTCTCTTTTGGGTATCTATTTAGGTAGATTTCTGATTCAATGGATGAAACCTCGTTATGCTGAAATTGTAGGAGGTGTTATCCTGATTGCTATCGGAGTAAAAATTTTAATTGAACATTTGGTCTGTTAAAACTTTTTCCCTCCAATCCAAAGAAAAGAAATTTCTTGTACCTTTGCAAATTCAAAAATAGTTAATATGAAGTTTTCAAGCAACGAACAATCACTTAATGCTCCTGTAGAAAGAGTTTTTAATTTATGTGGAAATTATAAAAATTTGTGCACCTATTTGCCTCCACAAGTTACCGATTTTGAAGCCAATGAGGATTCCTGTACTTTTACCATTCAAAATATGGTTAAAGTTACCCTCTCTGTAGCTGAAAAGGTGGAGTTTGAAAGAATTGTTTATGTTGCAAGTAATGATAAAAATATTCCTATTTCTCTCTCATTTTTCTTTAAAAATATGGATGTGAATAGCTCTACAATGAAAATAGAAATGGAATTAGATGTGCCAATTTTTTTAAGACCTATGGTGAATGAACCTTTGGAAAAATTTATCCAATTGATGTCGGAAAAGATTAAAATGGAGGTGGAAAAATAATGATACACAAAGTTTCTACCGATAAGTTGGTTAAGATTTATAAGAATCGTACTGTCGTTAATGAGGCAAGTGTTGAGTTGCGACAAGGCGAGATTGTAGGTCTTTTGGGCCCCAATGGAGCTGGAAAAACCACCACATTTTATATGATTGTAGGAATTATCAAAGCCTACTCAGGAAATATCTACCTCGACGATACAAATATCACAGAGTTTCCAATGTACAAAAGAGCACAATTGGGAATAGCTTACCTACCCCAAGAACCTTCTGTGTTTCGTCAACTGAGCGTGGAGGATAATATCCGTGCCATTTTGCAATTTACAGATCTGACGAAAGAGCAGCAAAAGGAAAAATTGGAAAGTTTAATTAGTGAATTTCATCTGGAAAAGGTACGTAAAAATTTAGGAAATAATCTCTCTGGCGGTGAAAGACGTCGAACAGAGATTGCTCGCTGTTTAGCCTCAAATCCTAACTTTATCTTGCTCGATGAACCTTTTGCAGGGGTGGACCCAATCGCTGTAGAAGATATTCAACAGATTGTTGCTAATCTTAAAAATCGAGACATCGGAATCCTAATTACCGACCATAATGTTCACGAAACTCTTTCTATTACAGATCGCTCATATCTCCTTTATGAAGGTCGCGTAATTAAGTCTGGAACCGCTGAAGATTTGGCTTCTGATGAGTTCGTGAAAAAAGTATATCTTGGAAAGAATTTTGAATTAAGAAAATAAACTAAATTTTTTTGTATGCAACCACGTGTTCGTTTTGCCCCAAGTCCAACAGGACCACTTCACATTGGTGGAGTTCGTACAGCTTTGTACAATTATCTGTTTTGTAAGAAATTAGGCGGAGAAATGCTGCTCCGTATCGAAGATACAGACCAAACCCGATTCGTGCCAGGTGCCGAAGAGTATATTATTGAGGCGTTTGAATGGTTGGGAATTAAATTCGATGAAGGTGTTCATGTTGGAGGAAAACACGCCCCCTATAAACAGTCAGAAAGAATGCATATCTATAAACAGTACGCAATGCAATTGATTGAAACGGGTTGGGCTTACTACGCTTTCGATACTCCTGAAGAACTTGACCAACGTAGAAAAGAGGCGGAGGCTGAAAAGAGAAATTTCCAATATGATGTGAATACTCGTTCCTCTTTGTGCAACTCTTTAACTTTATCTCCCGATGAGGTGAAAGAACGATTAAAAGGTCATTATGTAGTGCGTTTCAAATATCCTGAAAATTTGGAAATCGTAGTGCAGGATATTATTCGCGGTGAAGTGAAAATTGATGCTAAATTGCTTGATGATAAGGTGCTGTTTAAGTCTGATGGCTTGCCAACCTATCACTTGGCAAATGTTGTTGATGACCATTTGATGGAGATCTCTCACGTGATTCGTGGCGAAGAGTGGTTACCATCAGCTCCATTACATATTATGTTATACAAAGCTTTCGGTTGGGAAGCACCCCAGTTTGCACACCTTCCATTACTCCTTAAACCCGATGGAAATGGAAAATTGAGCAAACGCGATGGCGACCGCTTAGGTTTTCCTGTTTTCCCTCTTCAATGGACCGACCCTAAAACCGGAGAACAATCTTCAGGATATCGAGAGTCTGGCTATATTCCAGAAGCTGTAATCAATATGTTGGCACTGCTCGGTTGGAACCCTGGAACAGAACAGGAACTGATGTCTATGGAGGAACTTATACAGTCATTCTCTTTAGATAAAGTGAGTAAATCTGGTGCTAAATTCGATTTGAATAAAGCACGTTGGTTCAATCATCAATATATTCAAAAACAACCTTCAGAATATTTTATCCAACATTTCTCAAAGATTTTGAAGGAAAGAGATATTGTCGCTTCTGATGAAAAAGTAGCAAGAGTGGTAGAGTTGATTAAGGAGAGAGTTTATTTTCCACAAGAACTTTGGGATCAAGCAAGTTATTTCTTTGTAGCTCCAGAAAGTTATAATGAACAAGTGATAAAAAAACGCTGGAAAGAGGAAAC
>Ga0233362_1000169_pt1 | contig 12889 bp, 7 predicted proteins | sample ElkDunMinimDraft_22_FD_180674 | JGI IMG/M metagenome (GOLD analysis project Ga0233362, IMG submission 180674) | Fecal eukaryotic communites from dung pellets of Tule Elk in California, USA - Elk Dung C1 | ecosystem: Host-associated > Mammals > Digestive system > Large intestine > Fecal | place... | reverse complement strand
ATGACGTTCTGCAACTGCGGCATGCTTCGGCAACCCCTCTTGACGGAGTATCTCGGCACCGAGATAACCATGTTCGATATAGGCATGTGTGCCTAAACAATGAATTTTAGGAGCATCACAGAGTACCACACCAATATCATGCAGCATTGCTGCCTCCTCTACAAAAACTGGGTCCACCTCACCAGATTCTATCCATTCGGGATGAGCTTGTAATATGGCAAGAGCACGATCAGCCACCTGACGAGAATGGGTCAGCAAAATATGCTGAAGCTCCACATTTCCACCACAATACTTCGCTATTATCTGATTATAATCAATCATCTCACTTTCAACTGTTAACTATCAACTATCAACTGTCAACTGCAAACTGTAAACTGTAAACTATCAACTGTCAACTATCAACTGTCAACTATCAACTGTCAACTGTCAACTGCAATCATCACTTTCCCCAATTTAATTTATCTTTGAGCGATTGCATAAACGACTGTCCTTCCACATGCACAATCTTAATAGTGCGTTGCGAGCGCTCGATATGCAATTGAATATCTTGATTCAAGACTTGGCTACGTCCATCTACACTAAGCATAAAATTGCCATTACGGCTTGAGATCTTAACATCAATTTTGCTATCATCAAGTACAACCAGCGGACGGATATTAAGGCTATGGGTGGCTACAGGTGTAAGGATGATAGCATTGACATGAGGATCCAGTAATGGCCCACCCACACTAAGATTGTAAGCTGTTGATCCTGTGGGTGTTGCCACCAACAAGCCATCTGCTTTGTACTTATGAAGAAATTCGCCATTGAGGGTAACATCCACCGTAATCATACTACTCAAACCCGACTTCAAAATAGCCACCTCATTGAGCGCATAAGGCGAAGCAATCTTGCCATCTTGCTGACAAGTAACCTCTAACATACGACGTTGTTCAATGGTATAATTATTCGTAATCAGTTGATCAAGCACCGCATCAATATGCTCCGTTTGAACCTCAGCAAGATAGCCCAAATGTCCACAGTTGATACCCAAAATGGGTATATCCAAGTGCCCTACCAACGAAGCTGTGGTAAGAAAAGTGCCATCACCACCTACAGACAGTGCAAAATCGATCGTCTCGCCTGTTTGGGACATATAATCCTCTACCGAAGGAAACTCACGATTAAACGCTTCATGACGCAGTTCATGCGACAGGACGATATCTACACCACGCAGTTGAAGAAACTCAACGATATGCTTTACCTCGCGGATAGTTTCCGAGCGAAGGGTATTACCAAAGATAGCGATAGTCATGGCAGTATATAATTTATAGTTTATTATTTGTTTTTCAATCCATTGAGTAGTGCAGCAGCATCCATACGCTTCTTGCCTGGCAATTGCAACTCAAGCAGATCAACATATCCATCACCACAAGGAATGATGATATGCCCCTTCTGCTCAGCGAGCGAAGTGACTGCCACCTTATACACCTTAGCACCTTTGAGCACATCTCCCAACGGATGAGATGCTGGCAGCTCATTGATCCATGCTGCTGGATAGGGACTCAAACCACGCACATGATTGCGGATACGCTCGGCATTCCACGAGAAATCAATCGCGCAAGTATCCTTAAAAATCTTAGGCGCAGGGCGCAAAGCGATCGTATTGTCCTGTGGCATAGTAGAAAGTGCTACTCCCTGATTCTCGGCATCAATGATGGCATCTACAGTGCGTGTCACCAGCGTTGCTCCCATAGTCATCAGTCGATCATGCACAGAACCTACATTTTCATCTGGAGCAATAGATATACGCTCCTGCAAGATGATATTACCTGTATCTATCTCATGCTGAAGCATAAAGGTGGTGGCACCTGTTTCGGTATCGCCATTCATCACCGCCCAGTTGATAGGGGCAGCTCCACGGTACTGTGGCAACAAAGAAGCATGCAGGTTAAATGTACCCAACCGTGGCATATTCCACACCACTTCTGGCAACATTCGGAATGCCACCACAATCTGCAAATCTGCTTGATACGAACGTAGCTCTTCAAGAAACGTTTCGTCCTTCAGACGCTCTGGCTGCAATACGGGCAAGCCTACCGAGAGGGCATACTGCTTAACCGCCGAAAATTGCAATTGGTGTCCACGTCCCGCAGGTTTGTCGGGCATAGTCACCACAGCCACTACTTGGTAGCCCCCTTCCACCAAGGCACGCAGACTCTCCACTGCAAAGTCAGGCGTACCCATGTAAATAATTCGTATTGATTGCTTATCCATATACTTTTTAACTCTCAACTGTCAACTATCAACTGTCAACTATCAACTGTCAACTGTCAACTGCCAACTGTCAACTATCAACTGTAAACTATCAACTGTCAACTATCAACTGTCAACTGTCAACTGTCAACTGTCAACTGCCAACTCCCCCTACCTAAACGTGTGCGCAAAGCCCACACTAATCAACTCCTTGAATTGAACTTGCGACCTATGGTCAGTCACTTGCTCTATCGTACCATCATAGCGAGGATGGAGCATGACTTTTGCCGACAAATATCGATTAATAATAAAGTCCACATTGACTTCTAATTCCGTTTCTATTTGTTTATAGTTGGTAAAGAAATAAAATTTCGTATCCAAATGTATCTCTCGTAAAGGTTTCCATTTCCATTCTACTCGTAAGGCACTACCTATTTCGTGCAATATATTTTTCCCTGCTTCAATACCATATTCTGTAACATTTACATAATCTGCGTCTGCGATATTGGCATAAACCAGTTTATATGTTGCAGGCGAAAGGTTGATTGACAAACCCTTGATTGGTTTATAGTCCGCACCAATACCCATCGTATAGCGAATTGGTGTTAGGAATGTGGTATTGAGGAGATTGGTATTCTTCTGATAGTTCGGAAAGAAGTTTGTTCGAAATTCAACAAACATAGATGCATACCAATGTTTATGAAACTGATACCCCAACTTACTATAAACCTTAAAGATATCATCCGTTGTATTCATTTTTCGGAGCGTATCTCCACTCACCGTGCTCACACCCACACGCCATTCTGCATTGTTCTCCCAAGAGAGATTATTCTTGTTGTAATTGGCAAAAGCTTTTGCCGACCAAAGCATGGAGAAGGCATTAGCCGCTCCTTGATGCCAATTTTCGGTGGCATAGTTCTGTGTCAGTTGCAGCGACATATTGGCTTCTCTTCGCCAAGGCGAACGCGAATCGCGCAACGCACGTGCAGCATCCAAGGCATCCTCACGAATATTACGCACGATAGCTCGTTGTATTTTTCCGCGTCCAATTGCCACATCTTTCAATCGCTCTGGATCGCTGACCGAAGTGTATAAATCAGCATGATTCCGAGTAATATAACGAAGTGCATTGCGACGAATTGCAGCTACCGTATAGCGCTCATCAGCAGCCGTATCGTTCAACGAACGCATTGGCTCTGGCACATACATCAAGGGGACACACAACGGATGAGGATAGCGTTCCCAAATCGTATCACATACCACTACCATCGAATCCGCTAACACCACTGTATCTTGATGTAAATCACGACCTTGCTGCGCCACCAACTCCAACAACAACGCGTCGTCATCTACCGTTTGCGCCATGACAGTGGAGATGAAGGCACTACACAATAGCACTATGAAGATACGCCACCTCAAGGCAATGCAGGACGTTTAAATGCACGAATAATCAAATAAATACCCCAAATCACAAATGGCAATGACAGCAGCTGCCCCATATTCAACACATGCCCCGCCTCAAAAAGCTCTTGGTCATTCTTGATAAACTCCAGCATAAAACGCGTAAAGAAGATAATCTCTAGGAAAACGCCCAAGAGCAATCCCTCGCGTTTGTATGCCTTACCTTTCCAATACATGAGCCATGTCACAACAAAACCGACTATACAATAGAGCATTTCGTAGATTTGAGTAGGGTGACAAGGAACGGTCTGTCCATCACGCACAAAGATAAAGCCCCAAGGGAGGTCGGTAGGAGTTCCATAAATCTCAGAGTTCATCAAGTTCCCCAAACGAATTAAGGTAGCCGTCACACAGACTCCTACTACCAAGCGATCCATAATCCACAGCAGTGATGTATGGAACTTTGGCTCTTTGGAGAATACTTTCTTATTAAGTAGCCAAGCTGCTGTCAATAGTCCAAATGCGCCACCGTGACTAGATAGTCCGCCTTCCCAAATCTTGAGCAGTTTGAGAGGATGTTCAATATATGGATTGCGGTAATTGATTGTCCAACCAAAGATTTGCACAGGGTCCGTAGAGATACCCATATATTGGCAATAGGCTTTCATGCCTGGCAGGGTAACATCGTGCCACTCATAGAACCAGCAGTGCCCTACTCGCGCACCGATGATAAGACCTATCACCATCCACATGAATAGTTTGTCGGTCCACTCGGCAGGACAATTCTCGTTTTTATAGAGTTTGATCTGAATGAGATAGCATAGATAGATACCAATAGCCCACAGCAGACCATACCAACGAATCTCCCCCTCACCGATATGCACCAATACTGGGTCTATATCCCATACTATAGTTAACAGTTGACAATTGATAGTTGACAATATCATAGTAAAAAACTTATTTTAGATTATTTTTGGATGATTTTATTATAGATGTTAGCAATTTAAGTAGTTCATGACAATCCTCATAAATTGAATTATACACATCATCATCTATATAGTCTGTATCATGTAATAAATCAAGCCAAAACTTGGTTTCTTCCGCTTCTTTTAATGAAATTGATAGTTTGTTAATGAAATCCAATGTACTTTGTGCATTCTTTGCTTCGGAACAATTTGCCCCTATCGACGTACCCGAACGCAGTAATTGTTTTGATAAAACATATTCATTTTTTTCTTGACACAAATATTTATATGCCTTCACTATTCTAATGGCAAAAGCATATGATTTTTGATATATCACACCCTTATTCTTCATAATCACCACCCTCCACCGTCAACTCTCAACTGTAAACTGTTAACTGTCAACTGTCAACTCTCCTTACCGTGACACTGTTTGTATTTTTTACCTGATCCACAAGGGCATGGATCATTTGGACGAGGTTTCTTCTCTACGCGGAGAGGTTCTGGGCGCTGTTGCTCACGGGTATCACGTCCTGCTGCAGCTGCATGTCCGCTAGCTTGTGCAGCTTGAGCGACTGCATCTTTTTGGGTACGGTAGCGAGAGTAGTCATGACGTTGTTGCGCATGCGCTTGACGTACCTCCTCAGGATCGCGGTTAGGGATTTGTCCACGGAAGAGGATAGAGATGGTACGACGGTTGAACGCATCCAACATCTGTTTGAAGATATTAAATGATTCCAATTTATAAATAAGCAATGGGTCTTTTTGCTCGTAGCTTGCGTTTTGTACCGACTGCTTGAGTTCATCCAATTGGCGCAAGTGATCTTTCCACTCATCATCAATCACATAGAGCACCATGCGCTTCTCAAACTCGCGGATAACTTCCTTACATTCAGTCTCATATGCAGCTTTGAGATTCACTGCAATATTATATACCTTCTTGCCATCTGTGATAGGAATCAGAATATTCTCATACATCGCGCCACGCTCCTCGTACACCTTCTTAATCACAGGATATGCCACCTTCTGAAGTGTCTCCATACGACGCTTAAAGGCCTCTAACGCCGCTTCTGCCAATTGGTCAGCTAAGACATTCTCACGGCTCGAACGGAAGGTATCTTCAGCAAAAGGAACTTCCATAGCAAATACTTGCATGACATCCAATTGGAGTGCCTCGTAGTCCATCGTCGCGCGTGCCTCCGCGATAAGCGCATCAGCAGTGTCATAAATCATATTGGTGATATCCACACCAATACGCTCACCCATAAGCGCATGGTGGCGTTTTGCGTAGATCACATTACGTTGCTGGTTCATCACGTCATCATACTCGATGAGGCGTTTACGAATACCAAAGTTGTTCTCCTCCACTTTCTTCTGTGCACGCTCGATAGAAGAAGAGATCATGTTATGTTCAATCATCTCGCCCTCTTGGAAGCCCATCTTATCCATCAAGCCTGCCAAGCGGTCCGAACCGAACATACGCATCAAGTCATCCTCCATACTCACATAGAATACAGAACTACCTGGATCACCTTGACGACCTGCACGACCACGCAACTGACGGTCCACACGACGGCTCTCGTGACGCTCGGTACCAATGATAGCCAAACCACCTGCATCCTTCACCTCTTTGGTGAGCTTGATATCGGTACCACGACCCGCCATATTGGTAGCGATAGTCACTACGCCTGGACGACCCGCCTCAGCCACCACGTTCGCCTCGTGTTGGTGCAACTTAGCGTTGAGGACATTGTGCTTGATCTTGCGGAGGGTGAGCAACTTACTCAGCAACTCACTGATTTCCACAGAAGTTGTACCTACAAGCACAGGACGACCAGCTTTAACCAATTCTTCCACCTCTTCGATAACCGCATTGTATTTCTCGCGTTTAGTGCGATAAATACGGTCGTTCATATCCTCGCGAGCGATAGGACGGTTGGTTGGGATAACTACCACATCCAATTTATAGATATTATAGAACTCACCTGCTTCCGTTTCAGCAGTACCAGTCATACCAGATAGTTTGTGGTACATGCGGAAATAGTTTTGCAGCGTGATAGTAGCAAATGTTTGGGTAGCCGCTTCCACCTTCACATTCTCTTTTGCTTCTACTGCTTGGTGCAAACCGTCTGACCAACGACGACCGTCCATCACACGACCCGTCTGCTCATCGACGATCTTAACTTGGTTATCATCAATGATGTAGTCCACATCCTTCTCGAAGAGGGTATAAGCTTTCAGCAACTGGTGTACGGTGTGTACACGTTCCGACTTGATGCTATAGTTAGCTAGCACTTCGTCTTTCTTTTGTTGTTTCTCCTCAACCGAGAGTCCCGATTTCTCAATTTCAGCCACTTCACTACCTACATCAGGGAGTACGAAGAATTGAGTATCCTCCATATTGCCTGTGAGGGTATCAATACCCTTGTCGGTCAACTCAATCGTCTTATGTTTCTCGTCGATTACGAAATACAGTTCATCAGTGGCAACATGCATATTCTTCTCGTTCTCTTGCATGTAGAACTCCTCAGTCTTTTGCAAGCGCACTTTCACACCAGGCTCGCTGAGGTATTTGATAAGTGCTTTGCTCTTAGGCATACCCTTAAAGGCACGGAAGAGCGAGAGTTCGCCTGCCTCACGTTCCTTCTCGTCTGCACTCTGCATCTTCGCTTTAGCTTCGGCAAGGAGCTTGGTAGTAAGGGTGTTTTGTGTGCGAACCAGCAGCTCTACACGGTGCTTGTATTCATCGAATAGCTGATCTTCGCCTTTTGGCACAGGTCCACTGATAATCAATGGGGTACGTGCATCATCAATCAACACAGAGTCCACCTCATCCACGATAGCGTAGTTATGTCCGCGTTGCACGAGGTCCATAGGACTAGTGGCCATATTGTCGCGGAGGTAGTCGAAACCAAACTCATTGTTGGTACCGAAAGTAATATCGCATGCATACGCACGGCGACGCTCATCGGAGTTTGGTTTGTGCTTATCAATACAATCTACGGTCAAACCATGGAACATATACAGCGGTCCCATCCACTCGGAGTCACGTTTAGCCAAATAGTCGTTGACAGTCACCACGTGTACACCCTCGTGCGTCAAAGCATTCAGGAATACTGGCAAGGTAGCCACTAGTGTCTTACCCTCACCCGTAGCCATCTCAGCGATAGAACCGCGTTGCTCTTTGTCGTTCTTCACGGCGCCGTGGAGTACCACACCACCAATGAGTTGGACATCGTAATGCACCATATCCCAGATGACCTCGTTACCACCAGCAGTCCATGAGTTATGGTAGATTGCCTTGTCACCATCAATATCCACGAAGTCGAAGCGAGGATCAGCAGCCAAGTCACGATCCATCTGTGTAGCTGTCACTGCGATGGTCTCGTTCTCTGCAAAACGGCGAGCGGTACTCTTGACTATAGCAAACGCATCTGGCAGGATATCGTTGAGCGTCTTATCATATATATCCAGCACCTCCTTTTCAAGGCGGTCAATTTCATTATACACTTTCTCGCGTTTGTCTATATCGAGCGATTCGATGCTTGCTTTGAGTTCAACAATCTTGGACTTATCCGCAGCCACCGCATCTTGCAAGCGTTGCATCAACGCTGCACTACGTGCACGCAGTTCATCGTCACTCAAAGCATCTATCTGAGCATAAACCGATTTTATTTTCTCCACATATGGCATTACAGCCTGCATATCCTTCTGCGACTTATTGCCAAATAACTTTGTTATTATTTCTACAAATCCCATATTATATATTTTTTAATATCACTTATCAACTGTAAACTGTAAATTGTCAACTGTCAACTGTCAACTGTCAACTGTCAACTGTCAACTGTCAACTGTCAACTGTCAACTGTCAACTGTCAACTGTCAACTGCACAAATTAGCGTGCAAAGGTACAAAAAAAAACGCAACTATACAAGAAAAATTGCGGAAAGTTTATTTTCTTTGCTATTTTGAATAAATTAATATAAATAACAACGAAGAGTGCCCTTGATGAGCACTCTCCGAAGCATTATGTTTTTTTGTGTTGATTATTGAATTACTTTACCTTCTGCATTATATTTTACGCCATTGAGCAAGATATGAAGATAACCATTCTCAATCACTTTGATATTATCCGTAGTAGATACGATATTTTCTACGTCTGTAGGTTTGTTTTCAGGATTTGGTTCAAAGTGTACACGCAAAGCATCCACGCAGAATTCGCCTGAAGTGGACAAGAGTGATGGTTGATGAACAAGCTTCAATCCCATAAACTGATAGTCTACGCCTACTGGCAGTGCAGACATATCTGCCTCTTGATACAACCATCCTGCGTAATCCAAGTCGCAAATCTTGGTATATTTAATATCACCTTCCACAATCCATTTTGCGTACAATGCATTGAATGAATAATCAGAGAATACATGCATACCAAAGGTGGAATTACTATTGCATTGAATAGATGTCAATGTGGTTGCATACAATGCTTCACCATCGTCTTCTGTGAAAGTGTATGCCAATTTGTTCGAAGCCAATCCTTCTGCTTTCTTGTTGGTAAAGCGTAAGGTAGAAATAGAAGCAACTCCAGTAGAATTCTCTTTATCAGCACTGAAGCATAACTCATCCAAATTATTAACCAAATCTACAGAAGGTATAGTAGCATCACCCGTGCGGAATGCAATATAGATGGTCTCATTGAGCATCACATTATTCACATCCTTCAATTCAGGATACAATACCAATTTATAGTCAGTATTAGGTTGCAATTCTTCTGGCAACTCAAACGAAGCATATCCATAAGGTTCTGGTGCTTTGTTAATCGTTACGTTACGTGTAGCTGGAGCCATCACATTGCCTGCTGCATCCATTACTGCCATTTGATTCTTAGAGCGTGTGTTAAATTTCGCATCATAGATAGTGATAAACGATGGCTTCAGTGGTACATTCACTGTGCCCTCTGATGGATAAGATTGCAGCAATTGCATCGAACCACGCAATACGGTACGGAATTTGAATGTAACAGGTGCTTGCAAATGGTTCTCATAGGTGTCATCAGGGTGACATGCCTCTGTAGAAAGGGTCACAGTATATTCTGTAGCAGGGTCAAAACGTTTGCTATTAGGCTTGAATACCATACGACGATTACCATCCTCAAAGGTGCAAGTACCTTCCACAGTAGTGGTTACTCCATCTTTTTCTCCCACAACAGTCAACGCAGCAGCAGTCTCTTCATCTTTCACGTCCCAGTTAAAGTCGAAAGTGATAGGGGATGATACCATTTGACTATCAGTTAATTCTACCGCTGGACTATACGATAGCACTTCCAATGGTGTTTGACGTGCCAATGAGAGGTCAAACATACCGTATGTGATTTTATTATTCTCAACCACCAATGTTTTTTCCTGTGGGTAGTATCCGTCTGGTTTTGCCTTCACGGTATAGGTACCAGGTTGGAGGTTCCAGAAGAAGTAGCAACCATTATAGAGGGTATCGGTCGTATAAGTGGCCAATTTGGTATCGTTTTGCCATAGTTCAACCACTCCACCATTAATAGGCATAAATATGTCGCGACTATTTTTACGTGGCTTGTAATCAGGAAATGTTTGCTTACGATATGCATCATTGAGCTTACCACCAATAGCTCCGTAGGGCAACTTACCATCGCAGAAATGCTCAATAAAGGTCTTTGCGAAGTAGAATGATTCTTGACGCTTGTAATCAATGTTGACCAGACGATATGTCTCTGGTGTATAGTCATGCATCATACCTTCAGAGATAGTGCCAGGAACCCGCAAATTACGCAATACTCCATAACCATTACTCCAGCTCATCACGGTACGAGCAAACGTCTTGTCACCCACGATCATTGGTTCGCGTGACCAGCAGCTCACTTCATTCATATATTGATATTGTCCCATCAATAAAGTAATTGCACGTGCCTCATCACAAACGGCTTGTGGTACTTTGTCAGAATAACCATTCAAACCTTTCTCATCACCAGGAGTGATACCAGAGTGGATCTGAAGGATATAGTTAGATGGGTTACCTGCATTAGAGTGGATTGATAGCATAAAGTCTGCACCATATGCATTGGCCTCAGCTACAATCCCCGATAGACTGCGGTCATCTGCTTCTGTATTCGTTATGCGAGACAATTTAGTCTTGAATCCCAATTCACGCAGCATCGTATCCAAACGCAAACCTTTATCCAAGTTAGATTGACTCTCCCAGAATGTTTGTTGACGAGTATAATCAGTAGCTAATGAGTCTGCTTTAGCAACTCCCTTTTCTGTCAATTCTTTATATTTTTCTTTATAAATACTGCAGTTTTTATTTACACTACCATTCACAAATATCGGATAGAGATACATTCCGCGATCATCTCCACCATAGCCTCCGTGACCAGGGTTGATGTAAATTTTGTAGTCTTTAGGATCCTTAGAAGCGGCTTTTTTGGCTTGGCGTTGCATCTTGTCGAGAATAGAAGCATCTATCTCTTTTACCAAACGAGGTGCTTGCTTACGGATAGGCTCCTCTGTAAGGTTCAATTGCAGCATGCGGATATCACCCATTTCTGTATGATAGACAATACGACCTGTTTTAGCATCTACGTCTGGATAATAGCTCATATCCTTAGTCGTGGTCAAGGTCTTGCGCTCAGTACCATCTACGGAGGCAATCACAATTTCTGAAGAGGTAAAGTGGTAGCCATCGTGTAAATCATTCATACCTACCACATAGTCGTTGCCATACCATACTGGGGCATTGATATTACCAAGGTTAATAATTTCTTTTCCGTTCAAATCGCAAATAGCAGTACCAAACTTGGTATTAAAGAGGATGTACTTGTGATTTGGAGATAACGAAGCCCATACATAGTTAACATCACCATGAGGTTGCAGCACCGTTTTCTGACCATTGCGATACAGATTCAGAGTCAAATCCTCATTGTCCACGCGAAGTCCTTCAGCATCATTACTACGACCAATGTAATATGCATTTTCTGAAGAAAGATAGGTCACCGTTTCTGCGTCTGCAAAACGAGGAAAGAATCCTTCACCCAACTTTACATCGTCAAGTACGCGAATCTCTGCACCAGCCATCAAGGCTATAGAACTTGCGAATAGGAATAAAAATACTTTTTTCATGTTGAATTAAATTTTGATTATGTTGTTTTATTTTATTTTCTCACCCAATATGGTATAGACGCTTCCTGCGTGTTGGATATATAGTACACCATCTTGAATCAACTTTTCTGCTATTGTTGCATTTTTCCATCCTTCCAAATTTGTTTGCACATCGTTTACATCGTAAATCTGTACGATACCAGGTAAACTGACATAGCGTTCTCCTTTTTCAGTGGATGTATCCAATGAGAATTTCAACGACTCAAAATGCAGTGGATAAATGGCAATATCAGTTCCAAAGTTTTCTTCGACATCAATCTCAATCTGTTGCTCGCCAGTTAAGTTGGTATATCTCAATGTCTTAGCTTGTTTTTCATTAGCTGGACGAATCAACACTACCACCTCTTTAAAGACTGCGTCTGTCGCCATCGGAATGTGCAATTTTTCTGGGCGTGAGTAGATTAAGCTATCAGTAACAATTTGTACAAATGGATTGCGAGCCGACTTGTATGTAAATACCAATTTTACGGGTTCGTCTATTGTCTCTGGGACAACTAAGCTGGGAGCAAATCCTGCGGAACCTTTCATTGTCCACAAGGATGTCGCGCGAAAATCAGTCCATAACATCTCACGGGTGGTAGGTATTTCTACTCGAACCTTTATGGAATCTTCAAAACCAATAGTCGTACCTGTAATCATTGCAAAACCATTGGATACTCCCACAATCTCACCATTTTCGCTTACGGTTGCGATAGCTGGATCCGATGAGGTCCACGTGAGAATGTCGTTCGACATATTAATCGTGTCATTACCTATGATCGCTTGATTCTCCACTACATATGCGTGTTTGCCATCGCACAGTACAGAATCCAAACGGAATGCCATAGGCACCTCGCTCAAGCGAATCTCTATTTCTGTGGTTGCTTCGCCATAGTGAGCTGTCACTTTACCACTTCTAATACCTGCATACATCAGCGAACCATCTTCCAACACTTGACCCATATCCGCTTCACAACTAAATCTAACTCCCTTTACGTTGGTATCAATCAGCACTCCATATTGATTGTAACCATAGAATGTTGGGTTCAATACTGCATAGGGAGGCAATGTGTACATGGGCAATGCAGGAGCAATACGCGTAATGGTATTGTCTGCCGTAGGCACATT
>Ga0233362_1000168_pt1 | contig 12894 bp, 10 predicted proteins | sample ElkDunMinimDraft_22_FD_180674 | JGI IMG/M metagenome (GOLD analysis project Ga0233362, IMG submission 180674) | Fecal eukaryotic communites from dung pellets of Tule Elk in California, USA - Elk Dung C1 | ecosystem: Host-associated > Mammals > Digestive system > Large intestine > Fecal | place... | reverse complement strand
GCTCCTGTCACCTTTACAGAGGATATTGTTGCCAACTGCTGGGGAGGCAGCAATGCGGTTTTTGCCCTATATCACAACCCAGAGTTTGTTACTCCGTATGTGGATGTTCCCACCTACACAGAATCAACATCCGATTTGAAACTTTGGCCCAACCCAGCACAAGCTCTGCTTAACGTGGAAAGTGAGAAAAATCAGATGGAATCTATCTCCATATTGGATATGAATGGAAAAACTATTCTGCACAAGAATATTACAGATTTCCAAACAATACTTGATATTTCGTTCTTATCATCAGGTGTTTATTTTATTAAAGCTATTTACCAAGAGGGAATTGCTATTGAGAAATTTGTCAAAGCAGGTTATTAATCATTATGAAAGGATAAGGATAAACATAACCTAAAATTGGATTAGTAAAATTTTTATCGGACACCAATATAATTTTTTGTTTTGCAAATATATCATATTTGCCGGAAATTACACACTTTTTGGGATACTACCGGATACTACCTTCGAGTAAGAACCGCCGACAACCAAATCCACTACTTAAAATTGGTAAAACAATAAAAATCTGGAGGGTAATTTATCCTCCAGATTTTATTGTTTCTTTTGGAAGTTATTATAGTATAATTCTTTAGTCGTTTTGGCGACCTAAAAAGATAGCGATGTAATAAAGTAACGTTGCCAAAGAGGAGAGTGCTGCAACTACGTATGTGCGTGCTGCCCAGCGAAGGGCATCTTTAGCATAACTATTTTCGGTTGATGTACTCAATGTATGTGTATCACTTAACCATTGCAAAGCTCGATTAGATGCATTGTACTCAACAGGAAGAGTGATGAATGCAAAGATTGTGGTTAGTGCAAATAACCCGATTCCAATTAACAAAACAGTACTCCCGAAGGCCGTACCGAAAGAAAGAAGTAGAAGACCAGCCATCAAAATCCATTGTGACCAATTGGCACCAAATTGTACGATAGGTACCAATGTGGAGCGTAACGTTAACCAATGATAGGCAGTAGCGTGTTGAACTGCGTGCCCGCATTCGTGTGCAGCAACAGCAGCTGCAGAAATACTACAACTATTGTAAACGCCTTCACTCAAATTTACAGTTTTGTTTGCTGGATTGTAGTGGTCGGTCAACATCCCAGAAGTGGAAACAACTTTTACATCGTAAATTCCATTGTCTCTCAACATCTTTTCCGCTACATCTTTTCCTGTCATTCCTGAGGATAGACGGATTTGTGAATATTTGTTGAACTTAGACTTTAACGTTTGACTTACTATCAAACTTAAGCCCATAAATACAAAAAAAATTATCCAATAGCTCATATAAATAGTGATTTAATTATTATTCGACATTCGTTAACAAATAACTCTTTGTTTTGTTCAATTAAGAAGAATTTTTTTCTCTTTAATGGCTTTAAGAAAATCTCCTACAACGAAGCAACTTCCTCCTATATATACTATATCGTCGTTTTGTGCATTGAATTGGATGAGTGCAAAAGTTGCAGCAACTGAACTTCCTACCACATAGTCAACACCTTTTGCTTTAAACAGTGGTTCGAGTGCCATTGGCGCAAGTGCACGTTCAATATCTGCTTGGCAAAGATAGTAGCTCGCATTTTGGGGCAAAAGTGGCAATATTGAATCAATATCTTTATCGTTAACAAAACCGATAAGAAAATGAATTTTTCTGCACTTCATCTGACTGAGTTGCTGCATTGTATTGCGTAGTCCTTCTGGATTATGTCCTACATCACAAATGATAAGTGGTTTATCACTAATAATTTGCCATCTTCCCAGTAGATGTGTGTTATGAATTACATGCTCAATGGCTGGCCGTATAGGGAATGTTGAAAGTTGGAAATATTGGTTAATAAAGGGAACAGAAGCCAAAAATGTTTTTAGATTTTTTAATTCATATAAGCCAGGTAGCGGAAATTTAGCATTCTCTATCCAAAGTTGTTTATCTTTATAGATGTTAAGTAGAAAATTAGATAAGTTTTCTTGCAGTAGTTTTATTTCAATGGTATCGGTAAGAGTCAATTTTGTGCTGTTTTTTGATGCTATCTGCTCAAAAACAGGCAAAGTTTCTTCGTTGTATTCACCAATTACAACAGGCGTATTAGACTTGATTATGCCACCTTTCTCAAAAGCAATTTTAGCGCATGTGTCACCTAACATCTGAGTGTGCTCTAAGGAGATGTTTGTAATGATAGAAAGAAATGGATGGACTATGTTAGTTGCATCAAGGCGACCGCCCAAGCCTACTTCGATAATGGCTACATCAACCTTTTGTTTGGCAAAGTAGTCAAAAGCTAAAATGGTTGTTAACTCAAAAAACGAGGGTTGAATTTGTTTTAATTCGGCATCGTAATGTTCAAAAAAATGAATTACATTTTCTTCAGAGATCTCCTTCCCATTAATTTTTATTCTTTCCCGAAAATCAATAAGATGAGGCGATGTGAAGAGACCTGTTTTAAGTCCTAATTCCTGGCAATAGGAAGCTAACAAGTGGGCAACAGAACCTTTTCCGTTAGTTCCTGCTATATGGATAATTGGGAAATTGTTTTCAGGATTGTTTGTTATTGTAGCTAAGGCTTCAATATTTTCCAATCCCTCTTTATAGGCACTGCTTCCCACACGATGGTACATTGGGAATGCTTTAAATATATAGTTTAAAATCTTTTCGTATTGTGACATTAGCGTTTAAAGATAATAACACGTAGTTCCTCTTTGCCAGGTTCATACTTGGCAGTTTTTGCTCTTAAGACACAATTATTCAGAATATTTCTATCTGTAATAGTTGTTGGATATTTTGCGTTAGAGATTACCTTAGCATCAATCACATCGCCAGCTTCGTTTACGTGTACTTCAACGAAAACTACCCCATTTCTATCTTTCAAGGAAACATCTGGTATGTGGCGATATCCTCTTCCTCCTGTGCCATATCCTAAGCCACCGCCCGATCCAGAACCTGTTCCAGGACCGAGTCCATCACCGCGTCCAGAACCTGAGCCAGTGCCTGAACCTCCACCAGAGCCGCCACCTGAACCTGGTCGGAAAAGAGCATTCTGATTAACTTTGGGTTTTGTGTCGGCAGCCTCTTTTATAGGTGAAGAGGACGCTGCAGGAGCATCTTCAAAATCTTGGGTTGCCACATGCTCGCCAGAAGGTTGAGGAGTACGTGTGGGAGTAGGAGCACTCTCGTTTCCGCCACCACCGCCACCGCCCGTATCAAAGTCGAGCTCAATCATTATGCTCTTCTTCGGTTGTGGAGGTGGATTCTGATGTTCCATTCCACAGAAAAAGAGAATAAGTAAGATTACAGACATTGAAAAAACTGTAATTGTAGATGCTATTGCTTTGTTCTTATTTTCTTGATTCATATCTATTTAGGCTCAATTGCCATGATGATTTTGTATTTTTGTCCTTCCGATAAACCTTCGTTAAGTAGGTTCAATACATCCATTAATGCTACGATATGTTCAACGGTTACGTCTTTATCGGCACGAAGTGTAACAAACTTTCTCTCGGCAGTGTCTTCCGCTGCTAGTCCTTGTAATACAGGTAACAACTCATCGTACGGAACGGGGGCTGCTTTAGCATTTTCAGGATTTACGTAGTAGTTGTTCTCTTTATCAATATAAACTTCAATGTTTCGAGATGCTAGCTGTTTGTCAGAATTGCTTTTGGGAAGTGTAATGTTGATGGCATTTGGAGCAACTAATGTAGAGGTAATCATAAAGAAAATCAGTAAGAGAAATACCAAATCTGACATAGATGAGGAGTTAAACTCTACTTGTCTTTTATTTTGCAAATTTATAGCCATAGTCAAATAATTAAATAAACTGATTATACGGGTTCATGGAGAAGGTCCATAAATTCAGTAGTTTTTGCTTCAAGTACATACACTACATTCGCAATTCTTGCAACAAGAATGTTGTAGAAAATATATGCGATAATACCTACAATTAAACCACCAATTGTGGTAATCATTGCGGTATAAATACCTGCAGATAAATCAGCAATATTCAAGTTGTTAGGATTTGCAGCCATATTGTGGAAAGCAATAACCATACCCACAACTGTTCCCAAGAAACCGATCATCGGACCTACGCCAGAGATTGTTGCCAAACCCGCAACTTTTTTCTCAAGACGTTGTACTTCCAATTTACCTTCGTTTTCAATTGCAGCAGAAATGTCGTTCAAAGGACGCCCAATACGGCTAATTCCTTTTTCAATCATTCTTGCCAAAGGAGTGTCGTTGCCTTTGCATAATGAGAGGGCAGATTCTATTTTACCATTTAGAATAAAATCTCGAATGTTATTCATAAAATTATACTCCTCTTTGGCCGCTTTGTTTAATGTAAGAAGGCGTTCCACAAAAACATAGATAGCGTACGCCAACATCAGCATAAGAGGAATCATAATCCAAATGCTGCCTGGATCAAAGACTAAATCCATTATTCTTAATTTCTCAACAACCACTTCTTGAGTGGCAATTTCTGTCCCTGCAACCACATCGGTGGAGGAGATGCTTAATAAATAACCAGTTCTCATAATCTACATATAAATTTTAGCAAAAATAACACTAACAATGCGATTTTATTGTTCATTTCACCATATTTTTCAAACATCAGTTTGTTAATATTCTTTCAATAGAACGGGAGAAGAAGCCTGAAAATTATATATTTTTGGCAACAATCTATATTTTATTCAAACTTATCAAATCTAATTACTTAATTTTGTTTTTATCTCCTTTGGTGATTGATTTTGTGCGAAAAAGAGATGTTTGCATTTTGAAAAATAGGTTGTAATAAGTGAAAAAAAACATGGAAAAATGTTGTAAATAGATGGAGAAAATGAGAATCGTTAATGCGCAATTTAATACAAGCAAAAAAAGAAAATCAACAAAGCCTAAATCCTCAAAGCGTTCGATGAAGTTAGTAACGATGAGGAAGGAAACAAAGAAAACCACATCATCTTCTAAAAACAATAAAAAGAAGAAAAACAGTACACGTAAGTTTGATGTTGTTTCTTTTTTTAGATTTTTTGCTTCTCCTAAAATGATTCAAATTTATGGAATTGTATTGATTATCTTCTCAATTATTTGGTTTATTTCTATCTTCTCTTCCTATTTCCATTTTGCAAGCGATAGTACTCATATCACCTCAGATGCAGGTGAAGAAACAAAAAATCTGATAGGTAATTTCGGCACCTATCTCGCTTACTATACGGTTTCCTATTCTTTCGGTTTTTTTAGTATCGGATTGCCATTTTTGTTTTTCTTATATGGTGCGCGAATCTGTTTTAAACGCAATCTGTTGCCTTTAGGTAGCACAACCTTGAAGGTCGTTTGCTCGATGGCTTGGCTCTCAGTAGCATTCGGCTGCTTTTTGGCAGGAAAAGAGCATGAATTTGTATCAGGTACTTTTGGAAATCATATATCTCAACTCCTTATTAATAGTGTCCATATTTGGGGAACAACGCTTATTTTATTAGGACTATTTCTAATCATATTAATACTCTGTTTCAATTTCTCAATCGTTGCTACTATCGAAAAAATCTCTGAAATGCGTGCTGAAAATAGTGAAAAAGAGGAGAAAAAAAGTAGTGTGAAGAGCAAGGAAAATTTCTGGAAAAGATTGTTTAAAAAGGAACAGAAAAGAGAGTATAAAAAGAGCACTGCAGCGGAAAAGCAAACCGAAGTTTTTACGCCAGCTGCCCCTGAAGATACTCAGATGGGAGAACTTTATATTCAAAATCTCAACGGATTATCCAAAGAGTATGATAGTAATATCCCTAATTTAGACGAGATTCCTGATATTGATGACCAGAATGTGTCATTTACCATTCTTAATCCTGAACCTGAGCAGAAATCAGAAGAGGTAAATGATGATTCTGATTGGTCTGTACCCTTGGAGGAATTGCCAGAAGAGCAACCTTCAGATATTGCCCTTCCGTTAGAGGATTATGATCCACATTTAGATCTTTCAATGTATCAATTTCCACCTGTTGAACTATTAACCTTATATGAATCTAAAGATGTTGATAATCAGTTGATAAAGAAGGAACTGAACGAAAATGCTTACAAAATTCAAACTACACTGAAAAATTTTGGCATTCCGATTAAGGATATTTACGTTACAATGGGGCCAACAGTAACCTTGTATGAAATTATCCCAGAGGATGGAATCCGTATTAGTAAAATCAAAAATTTGGAAGATGATATTGCATTGCAACTTGCGGCGTTAGGTATTCGTATTATCGCCCCAATTCCAGGTAAAGGAACTGTTGGTATTGAGGTGCCTAATAAAAACGCTAAGATTGTTTCTATGCGAGAAATTATCACTTCGGATAAGTTTCAGAATAATAAATTTGATCTCCCAATTGGATTAGGAAAAACAATTAGTAATGAACCGTTAGTGGTAGATTTGGCAAAAATGCCGCACCTTTTGATGGCAGGAGCTACGGGCCAAGGTAAATCTGTTGGTTTGAATGCAATTATTACGTCATTACTTTATAAGAAACACCCTTCAGAGCTTAAGTTTGTTCTAGTTGACCCGAAGAAGGTGGAGTTTACTCTCTATTCTATCATAGAAAAACATTATTTGGCAAAAATTCCAAATGCGGAAAAACCCATTATCACCGATGTTAAAAAGGTGGTAGAAACGCTGAATTCGCTCTGTGTTGAAATGGATGCTCGGTACGACCTTTTAGAAACAGCTAAGGTCCGCAATATCAAAGAGTATAATGCAAAATTCTGTACACGTAAACTCTCTCCAGCATTAGGTCATCGTTACTTACCTTATATCGTGTTGGTTATTGATGAGTTCGGAGATCTGATTATGACGGCTGGGCGCGAGGTGGAAACTCCAATAGCCCGTTTGGCTCAGTTGGCACGTGCTGTTGGAATTCACTTAATCATCGCAACTCAACGTCCATCTGTTAATATTATTACAGGAACCATTAAAGCTAACTTCCCCGCTCGTATTGCTTTCCGTGTAACATCCATAGTGGATTCCCGAACTATTTTGGATAGTAAGGGTGCCCACCAATTAGTGGGAAAAGGCGATATGCTGCTCTCAACAGGTAGTGATATGATTCGGTTACAATGTGCTTTTGTTGATACGCCTGAAGTGGAGAAAATTACGCAACATATTGAAGAACAACAGTCCTATCCAGAAGCATTTGAACTTCCTGAATATATTTTAGATGATAAAGGTGGTGGGAGCGTTGATGAGGATTTTGCTAATACCGATGAAATTGATACTATGTTTATGGATGCCGCTCGCTTAATTGTTGAAACGCAGTCTGGTTCTACTTCTTTAATCCAACGTAAACTAAAGTTAGGATATGCACGTTCTGGTAGAATTATGGACCAATTGGAGGAGTTTGGAATTGTTGGCCCATCAGTGGGTAGTAAGGTGCGTGAGGTGAAAGTGAAAACGATGGAAGAGTTGAATAATATTTTTGTTAGAATGGGACTTTTTAATAACTAACTTTTGTAAATTTGCACCATTAAACATATACAACTTTTTCCTATCATTAAAATAAAAAACATTACAATGAAAAAGCTGATTACTTTAATTCTTTTAATTACGATTTGCACTATCTCATACGCACAAAATAGCGTTGATACAGATCAAGGGGCGACTTCAATTTTGCGTAAAATGGCAGCGCAATACAATGCCTATTCCTCAATGCAGTTTAACTTTACGGTAAAAGTTGTTAAAGATAAAAAAACTCTTGATACTTTCCAAGGGGAACTCAAAATTAAGAAAAATAAATATACAATGTTTTTGGAAGATCAAAAAGTGTATTGTGATGGTGTTAATCTTTGGAATTATCAAAAAGAGAGCAATGAAGTTTCAATTTTTGCTTTTGAAGAGGGTGATGAACCTATTTTTCATCCTAAAATCTTGATTAATTGGGAGAAGAATTTTAGAGCGCAATTTATTAGAGAATTGGCAGAAAACAATAAAATGTTATATGTTGTTGATTTACTACCTCTACAATCTCAATCTTACTATAAAATTAGGGCATATATCAACAAAAGTAACCATCAAATAGTGCGTTTTGAAATGTATGACAAGAACAATAGTATTTCAACTCTATCTGTCGATAAATTTGTTGTTAATAAACCCATTGAAGACTCTCTATTTATCTTCAACGCAACACAATATCCGAATGTATTCATTAATGATATGCGCTAAATGAAATTTCTAATCTCTTTCTCATTTTTTTTCCTTCTCTTGCTTTTTTTTGCTTGTAGTTCAACCAAGAATCTCGGCGAAAATGAGTATATGTTGACCAAAAATAGTGTTGAGATTGTGGATTATAAAGGCGAGGAATTTGATAAATTAGATAATTATGTGCGCCCTATTCCTAATAAGAAATTTATGGGGATTTTTCCCATAAAAACTGCGATTTATGGTCGTTTTCAGCCTAAAGAACTTCGTGATGGTACAACAAAAGATACGAAGTTTAACCAATGGATGCGCAAAAAAGGGGAAGCTCCTGTATTGTACGATACGAATAATGTGGTTTATTCTATCAATCAGTTGAAAATGGCAATGTTTAAAAAGGGATATTACAATGCTACGGTCACTCCTATTGTAGAACGTAATCGGAAGAAGAAGAAAGCACAGGTTTTGTATAGCTTGAATATTGGTAAACCCTATTATATAAGAGAGATAGAATATGTTATTGATATTCCTCAATATCGAAGAATTGTGCTGAGCGATACAGCAAACTCATTAGTTAAAGTGGGAAATCGTTATGACGAAGAGTTGTTATCGGAAGAACGTGAACGTATTATTGCTAATATTCGCAACCAAGGTTACTTTTATGTTTCGACCTCAATAATAACCATAGAGGTAGATTCTAATAATTCCCATAAAGTTCTTACGGTCGATGGAAATCCTACTGTTTCCGTCTCTATTTTACTTAATTTTAATGAGATTTCTGATCCTGAAATCAAAAAGAAATTTGAATATAAGTATCACTTTAATAAAGTATTTGTCTATACTAATTACGATGTTAGTTTTGAACGTGATATTGCTATTGACTCTACGCAATTTTTTTCAGTGCGTGATAAAAATGATCCAACTATTTACACTTTCTTGTCGCCATATACTGAACGCCGCTTCAATAAAAATAGAAAGATAATTAAAGACTTCAAATATAGAGTGATAGCAACTGCTATTCAAACTAAGAAAGGTGAACCTTATTCGCAACTTTCATACGACCTTTCTTATAAAAAACTTCGTGCGTTGAAAAATTTTAGTATTATTAATATCAGTTTTGATGAAGATTTGAGTCAGATTGATACTGTTAATAAGACTGGGGTTTTGAATACGGTTTATAAATTGACTCGGAATAAGCAACATGGTATCTCTGCTGTTGCTGAAGTTCGTAGTGACCGGAGTAATCTATCATTTACTTATACGAATAAAAATATCTTCAAAGGTGCAGAGTATATGAATATTAATGCCTATGGAGGAATTTATTATTATAATTGGTTGAATAGTAGATTAAAAGGAGGCACATACGACTACCTGACCTACGGGGAAGTTGGAGGAAGTCTCTCTTTTGATTTTCCAAGATTAATATTTTTTAAACGTATGCAAAAGGAGAATGCGCTAAATTACAACACTTCGTTGAAATTTGGTACAAGTTATTCGCAGTTATTTTCTCGTTTGATGTTGTTTGCCAATATGACTTATCGCTGGAGTCCAAGTTCATCTTTTAGTCATTCAATTTCTCCGATTGACATTAATACTATTGATACGCGCGGGTCTCGGAATAGCTATATCATTGCAGAATATCCAGAATCTTATCAACGTAAATTTGCAAAATTCTTTCTTCTGAATTGTAACTACACGTTGAATTATACTCATCCTGTAAAAAATAAAAAAAATGATTTTCGGATCTCTTTATCCGCCGAATCGTCAGGGGCACTGCTTACAGGATTAAATATGATAGTCAATAAAGAAGAGAAATGGGATCTATTTAATAATTATCAATATACCACATACGAAAAGGTTGATATTACTCTTCGTTATAGTCATAGCTTCAATCCGAAAAATCTATTCCTTACGCGTTTTAACCTCGGAGTTGCTGTGCCTTTTACGCGAGGTGGTGTTATCCCCTTTGAGAAAAGTTTCTTTGTGGGAGGCTCAAATAGTATGCGCGGTTGGACTTTCCGTTCGTTAGGTCCTGGTGGCTACTATGCAGAAAACTACTTTGAATGCTCTGGAGATATTAAAATTGAATTGAATTTAGAATATCAGGGAACACTCTACAAGGCTCTGAAATATGCTATATTTACAGATGTGGGAAATATTTGGTTGTCATCTCAATATGAAGGAATGCCAAATGCTGAATTCCGTTTTAATAGATTCTATAAAGAGTTAGGATTCTGTGTGGGCGCAGGCTTACGTATAGACCTCGGATTCTTCATCGTTAGGCTTGATTATGGCGTTCCTATTTACGATCCCTCTATTCCTGAAGGAAATCGTTGGATACAAAAAAGTTGGTTAGACAATAAATGGTGGAAATGGAGTCAAGGATTACAATTTGGAATTGGTCATGCTTTCTAAATCAACTTTTGTACAGCTGTTTTCACAAGAAATTCCTCACCAATTGACTAATGGACAACGTGAGGCAATAGTCCGTATCACTGAGTTCTTGTATCGTCGAGACCCAACACAACTATTTGTTTTAAAGGGATATGCAGGGACGGGAAAGACTACATTGGTTAGTGCTTTGGTACGTACATTTCGCCGTTTACAAAAGAAAACGGTACTATTAGCCCCTACAGGTCGAGCTGCAAAAGTATTTGCAGCGTATTCAGGGTCTAAGGCCTTTACATTGCATAAGCATCTTTATAATCTTGTTCAAAATGAAGAGGGTACGCATATTTCGCGAAAACGAAATAAAAATCACCATACGCTTTTTATCGTTGATGAAGTTTCGATGATACCTATAGGTGCCAATGGCGAGAATTGGGGCGATCGAGACCTTTTAGCGGATCTTATTGATTACGTTTTTGAAGGTGAGGGAAACAAACTTCTTTTTATTGGTGATGACGCACAATTGCCCCCCGTATTCTCGGAAGAAAGCCCTGCTTTAGAACTCGATTATCTTCGCTCCTCCTTTTCTCTAAATGCAGAAAGTTACCAACTTACGGAAGTCGTCCGCCAAACACACGATTCGGGAATCCTCTTCAATGCCACAGCTTTACGAACAAAAATAGAGCAAAATGATTATTCGCTTCCTTTGTTTTTGGAAACCGATTTTTCTGATTTTCATCGACTATCGAGTATTGATTTAGAAGATAAAATTAATGAACTCTATAGCTATCAAGAACCAGAAGAGACAGTTATAATTACACGCTCTAATAAACGCGCAAATATATTCAATCAGGAGATTAGAAATAGAGTGTTTTTCCGAGATAATGAGATTGCATCTGGCGATTTTTTGATGATTGTAAAAAATAACTATAATTGGGTGGAGAAAAACTCCTCGATAGGATTTTTAGCTAATGGTGAGCTGATAGAAGTGCTTGCTGTTAGAAAACGTGAAGAACTATATGGATTTCATTTTGCTGATGTTTCGGTTCGCTTTTGTGATTATCCAGACTACCCAGAGATGGAGATTAAAATTTTATTAGAAACCCTAAGTAGTGAAGGTGCCGCATTGCCGAAAGATCAGCAACGACAATTATATATCGAAGTAGCAAAAGATTACGAGGATATTGCAGATAAAAGAATTCGCGCACTGAAAATGCGGGGAAATCCCTACCTTAATGCTGTGCAAGTGAAATTTGCGTATGCGCTTACGTGTCATAAAACTCAGGGTGGACAATGGGCAAATACCTGTATAGACTTAAACTATTTTTCAGAAGACCAACTGAATAAGGAGACTTTTCGTTGGCTTTATACTGCGCTGACGAGAACCACGGAACAGGTTTATCTAATTAACTTTCCTGATGAATTTTTTGAAAAATAAATACGAATGAAACAGATATATTTAGCAGGCGGTTGCTTTTGGGGTACGCAACATTTTTTCAAACAGATTGATGGTATTATGCATACTGAAGTCGGGTATGCTAATGGGAATCTCCCTTTCCCTACATACGAACAGGTTTATACCGACCAAACAGGTTATGTCGAAACCGTTCTTATTGAGTATAATCCAGAACAAATCACGTTAGAAGAAATTCTGAATCTTTATTTTCTCACCATCGATCCAACATCATTAAATAGACAAGGTGGTGACGTTGGAACTCGTTATAGAACAGGAATTTACTTTACCGATGAGGCTGATTTATCTTTGATTCAAGAAGTTTATCACTGCATTGAGCAGAAGGTGGGTGAGCCTTTGGTAGTGGAACTATTGCCTTTGCAAAATTTTTATCCTGCGGAATTATACCATCAAGATTATTTGGATAAAAACCCTGAAGGTTATTGCCATATTCCCCACGAGTTGATAGATTTTGTCAAGAAGTGTAAGGGTAGGGGGTAGGAAAATAAGGTTTGCAGAAAGTTCTTTGAAGGTATTGCCGGTTAAAATATGGAGTAAATAACCGATTTTTGTTCCATAATTGCACCACAAAACGTTAACTCGCTGGTAGTATCCCAAAAAGTGTGTAATTTCCAGCAAATATGATATATTTGCAAAACTAAAAAATTAAACAAATGGAAATTACACAAGCGCAAAGTACGAAATTTTAGAACACGAATTGCTCAACGGAGCAGGTTTGGAAGAGATTTTGAAGAAATGTCTCGAAATTTTAATGAAATCGGAACGCAAAATCCACAATGAAAATTACTTGGATTATAGCAATGGCTATCGTTACCGAAAGATTTACGGCAGTGGGAAACTGT
>Ga0233362_1000167_pt1 | contig 13224 bp, 25 predicted proteins | sample ElkDunMinimDraft_22_FD_180674 | JGI IMG/M metagenome (GOLD analysis project Ga0233362, IMG submission 180674) | Fecal eukaryotic communites from dung pellets of Tule Elk in California, USA - Elk Dung C1 | ecosystem: Host-associated > Mammals > Digestive system > Large intestine > Fecal | place... | reverse complement strand
ATCAAAGAATACATCTGCGGTTGCGGGTGTAAGTTCGAAGCAATCTTCGAGCTGAAAGAAACCAAGATACTGGAAATCGAAGCGCCTTACTACTAAGGCGCATTTTCCATTTTGTAATTTCGGCCGCGCGCCCACGACCCAGGCGCGCGTTATTTCCATTATAACACAGCCCCAGCAATTTGTCAATAGGCAATTTGCACAAATCTTGTAGAATAATTTTTCCCAATTTTGTGCATTCTGCCTATTGCAATCCTTGATGTGATGTGGTATACTAGTCTCAACAGGTGAGGCGAGAGAGGCCCACCCAAGCCGGCAGTAGCCACAAAGGTGGTGCGGGGACCGGACCCGCAAAGAAAAAAAACTCAAGAAAACGAAAAAAACTTCTTGACAAAACGGCAATTCGGTGCTATAATGAATACATCAAAGGAACACAAAAGGAGATAATCACAATGACCAAGGGAAATGCTATCAGATACTACAGAAAATACAGCGGTGCTCACGGCTACATCATCGGCTTTACTTACAAGAAGAAAAACTACATGATTCGCATTGAAGGCGACATCATGCCCCGCTTCCTCAAGATGGGTAAGCAGGCTTCCTCCAAGGGCGGTCACGAAAAACTCGACCTCTACCTCAACAACGAACTGAAAGAAGAACTCATCCGCAAGGGCGCAGTTGAAATTGACTATGAAATCCACAAGGGCAACAACGGCAGAGAGTTTGAGAAGTGGGTGCAGAACTACTACGGCGTTCCTGCTCGTGATTGGGACGATACTGGCTTCTGGCAGTGCGGTGACCTCACCATCGACGGCAAAGAGTATCAGGTCAAGTTTGAGGGTGCGCAGTTTGTTACTGTTGTAACTCTCCACGGTCTGCAGAAGATGGGCAAGAACTGGAAGAACTATGTTCCTCAGCGTGGCAGAAAGAAAAAGGCAAACTAAAAAAAGTTTGCCTTTTTTCAAAAAACCTATTGACAAAACGGCAAATCGGTGCTATAATTAAGGTACAAAAAAGGAAAGGAAATAAAAACTATGAAGACTTTGAACATCACCATTAACTTTGACATGGACGGAACGATCGCTGACCTCTACGGTGTAGAGAACTGGCTCGAATACCTCATCGCAGGTGACACCTTCCCCTACGCAAACGCAAAGCCTCTGCTCCACCTCTCCGCACTGGCTCGCAAGCTGAACGCACTTCAGCGAAATGGTTACAATCTCGCAGTTATCTCTTGGCTGTCCAAGAGTGGCACAGAGGAATACAACGAAGCCGTGACCGAAGTCAAGATGGCTTGGCTGAGAAAGCACCTTCCCTCTGTCAACTGGAACGAAATCCACATTGTTCCCTACGGAACTCCCAAGCAGAACTTCTGCAACAATCCTCTCGACATTCTGTTCGACGATGAAGAACGCAACAGAAACAACTGGACAGGCAGAGCCTACGATGTGCAGAACATCATGGAAATTCTCAGAGAAATCTGAGAATTTCCCCTTGACAAATTCCAAAAGATGTGATACAATGAATACAACAAAAGGAAAGGAAATGAAAACTATGTTAAAGACTGGCGAAGTAACTTGCCCCACTTGCGGTGGCACTATCCAGGAGACTGATTGCCTGGACATCGAGGTTGATGTAAGCACTGTGACCCTCTTCAAGGTTGGCGAGTGCGACCACTGCGGAAACCACTACCAGTGGCACGAGGAGTTCTCCTTTGAGGGATACCGCGACCTGGAGCAGACCCACGATGAGAGCGAGGACGAACCCGATGACATCGATGATGATTGCGGGTTCGACCCCTACGCGGGTTGCTACACTTACGACTGCTGAAAAGCAGTCGTTTTTTGGCGGCGCGCTCTCGGTCCTGGCGCGCCGATTTTCGTCAGAATAACCAGTTTCAGCAATTTTTAGAGTAATTTATTTGTGCAAAATAACAGTTGACAAATCCCAAAAGGTGTGATACAATAGTGTCAACAAAGGAAAGGAACTGATACAAATGAAACTGGTTTACGATTGCGAACAATCTATCTCCCTCGGTCCCAAAAGAGAGTTTGAAAGCACTTCTATTTGGTGGCACCTGCACCTGCTTGATGCTGAACAGGCACTGAACCTCACCAACCGCACCTACTACAAGACTTTCGAGGAGTTCTTCGAGGCTTGCGCTGAGGGCTATGTGAGAAATGCAGAAGCCTACATTGGTCTGTTTAAGACCCCCAAGGTACTGGTGAAGTGTGGCATGAATCACTACACAGTTACCAAGAGGAATTTCAAAGAAGTCTGCGTGTGGAATCACACCGAAGAAGTTTCTCATCTGCCCATGTCCACCATCATGGAAAAACTGCCTGCGGATGAGTTTGCGGAATACCTGCGAGAAAGAAACATCGCACTTCACACAAAAAGTTAAAAAAAGGGGGTTGACAAACAACCCCAAGTGTGATACAATAAATACATCCAAGAGGAAAGGAATTGATAAACATGGCACAGAAAAATACCTATGAACTTACCCATTCTGATGGCAAGACCACAAGAGTTGTGGCTAATAGCTACAGAGATGTTCAGCGCGCAGTCAAGACTTTCTGTGTGGATGCGGTCAAGATGCAACGCATCTACAATGATGGTAAGCGGGGCAAGGTTCACACTGTCTAATGGGGGCAATAGCCCCCCAGTCCCCCGGCAATAAAAAAAAATTAAAAAAGCTATTGACAAACGGCACTTAATGTGCTATAATGAATACATCAAATGAGAGAGGAAATGATACCAATGAATAAGATTACTTACTGCACCCTCGATACTGAAACTGTGGGTGGCGCTTGCGGAAACAATGACATTTACAATCTGTCTGGTATTGTCCACGACAGAGAGGGCAACTACCTTGCCACTTTCAACTTCCTTGTGGCTGAACACTTCAACCGCATTGATGAAGCTTTCTATGGCAAGAAGACTTTCCATCGCTATGGCGAAATGCTTGCCAAGGGTGAGATTACTGTAATTCCCACCGAAGCCGAAGCAATCAACATTGTAAATTCTCTGCTGAATTTCTACAATGTAAAGTATGTGATGGCTTTTAATACTGCTTTCGACTACACCAAGACCAACTGCTCTGTTCTGCTTGAGGGTCGCGAGTTCATTGACATTCAGCTGATGGCAATGCAGATTTTCGGTGGTCGCAAGTCCTACTCCGATTTCTGCCACGCAAACAACTTCCGCTCCAAGGGCAAGGGCACACAGTGCGCAAGCTCTGCCGAAGCCTACTTTGCTTTCATTAGCAATGACCCCACTTTTGAGGAAGAACACACCGCATTTGCGGATAGCTCCATCGAAGTACAGATTTTTGTGGCTTGCTTAAAGGCTCACAAGAAGTTTACCAAGAATTGCCACTGGTACGATTTTGGTGGCAAGTGGAAGCTCGTGAGAAAGTGGTAAACCCACTTTCTCCGGCTGAAAATTTTTTCAAAAAACCTATTGACAAATCAGCATTGATGTGCTATAATTAAGATACAAAACAGGAAAGGAATTGATAAGTATGGAAATTCGTGTGGAACTGATTAAGATGCCTGATGTAAACGAGGTTCGTGCTACTTCTATTCTGCGAAATGAGCAGATTGCTCAAGAGCAACAGATGGAGCGGGACTACCACGCACAGAGAGCAACTGATGACCTGCCTCGCTTCATTCGCTTCATCAATGCAGAAATCGATAAAGCAAAGATGAATGGTCTGCGCTGTGTGGACATCAGCTACAACAACGAAAACTGGTGTGTGTTTGACTCTCGATGCACATTCACTTTTAAAGGTGTTCCCAACTACAAGCACGCAAAGTTTGTTGAAGACCTTTACAAGGAACTAGGTTTCAAGGGGTATGTGCATGACATTTGTTGCAATAATCGCAACGCGTATCGAGATGGTCATGTCTACCTCTACTGGTAAAAAAAATAAATTTGGGGGTTGACAAACCCCCAAAAGTATGCTATAATACAAATACAAACAAGGGGAAACCCAAAAGAAAGGAAATGAAAAGTATGATGAATGTGAAGTATGTTGTTGAGAGTTTCTATGATGATGCCAAGGTGACTGTGGAAACCAATGACCCCGAGGTCGCAATCCTGGAGATGATTCAGCGAGACATGGAAGGTGTCCATGCTCATGTGGTGGATGGGTTCACGGGTGAGGTGCTGGCGATTGTCAACAATCCCTCTGGTGAGAACTACTCCACCCAGGAGTTTGCTCTGATGACCCTTGGTGTGCTGATGGTACACCATTGGGAGAGCGAACATGAGGAAGAGCCTGCTCCCTTTACCAATCCCAACTACTCCCCCGCAACTGAGCATGGTGGTGAGCTGATGTGTGTCCCTGCTGATGCTGACCTGCCTGCGGAACTGGTTGCCCTGCTCGGTGTGCTGAAAGCAATCTCGGAGCAGTAAGTCAAGAGCCATCCCGAAAGGGGTGGCTTTTCCATTTCAATTTTTGAGCGCGGCGCCCTCGGATGTGGGCGCCGGAATTTCCATTATACCATACCGCCAGCAATTTGTCAAGAGAAAAGTTGTACAAAAATCAAAAAGTTTGGACGCCCGAATTTGTGCACTTTGCCATGTTGACTTTTGGGGTGGGATGTGGTATACTATCATTGTCAAGGGGAGATAGGTGAGCCTGCCCTAAGGGCGAAAAAAAACTCAAAGAAATTTGAGAAAACCCCTTGACAAATCACCCAAGTTGTGATACAATAAGGGTGTCAAGAGGCGAGGGTAGTAAGCCACACACCCCAAGGCATTGGTAGGAGTGCGATAAAGCCAGCCGAAAAGATTTTTCAAAAAAGTTTGAAAAACCTCTTGACAAATCCCTTAAAGTGTGATACAATAAGGGTACAAAAGGAGAGGGCAAGGCGACCACGAAAGGTGGGTGCCCACGAGAGCGAGTAAGACCTCTGCCCCATGACCCGACCGCAAGGTGTGTAGGTTTGCGGAATACAAATGTGAACCAGAGCCAGTTCGCTGAAGAAATGCTGGATTATGCCTACTACAAAGCAACCCCTTTGGGGGAAAAAATTCCCCCAAAGAAAATAAAAAAACCTCTTGACAAATGGCTCAAGATGTGATACAATAAGAATGTAAAGAGGAACACCTCTTACAGATAAATTAAAATTGGGTTGCGACCTACCGCAAGATTGGAGATTGATACTATGGCAAATGTTAAGAAGATGACCAAGGCTGACTACTTCAAGCAGATTATGGCAAACTACCCCCTCACCGAGGACGAGAAGTCCTTTGTGGAGCATGAGCTGGAACTGCTCGCCAAGAAGAACTCTGCTGAGAAAAAGCCTACTGCCCAGCAGGTAGCCAACGCAGGTGTGGCTGATGCCATTTACAATGGCATGGAAGATGGTGTGATGTACTCCATCACTGACCTCATCAAGCAGATTCCTGCTTGTGCTGACCTCACCAACCAGCGAGTGTCTGCCATTGTTCGTGGCATGATTGGCTCCAAGGTTGAGCGAATCGAGGAAAAGAGAAAGGCTTACTTCCGCAAGATTGCGGAGTAAGTCCCCAAGGGGCGAGGGGGTGCAAACCCCCTCAACCCTCCCCACCTCAAAAAGCCGACCGAAAAAAATTTAATTTAGCACTTGACAAATCCCCAAGTCTGTGCTATACTATAATCACAGAAAGGAAGTGAGTCAATGCTTGATGAAAAGCTGATTGCCAAGCACATGGCAACCCTCAACATTAGTCGAGAAGAGGCCATCCAGTTAATCGAGGATGACAAGGCAATCGACAGAGGTGCGAAGATGTTTGAACTTGACCCCGAACTTGAAAAGGGTGCGAAAAAGGCAAGACAAGCCGAGCGCAAGGTCAGCACCACTCCTGCCAAGAGAGAGAAGAAAGCCAAACCCGAAAAGGCTGAAATCTGCTCTGCGATGATGGATGGTCTGAAAGAGTTGGGTGTGGAAGAGTTCACCATCAACAATCCCGAACGAGAGTTCGTGTTCACCCACAATGGAACGAAGTACAAGGTCACTCTTGCCTGCCCTCGCTCCTAAAGGCTCTTGAGGGGTCGAGCCTATCGACCCCATCCCATGGGGAGTACCGCAACCTTCCCGGAGAAACACCATCGACCGTAAGGCGCCAAGGTTTAGGCTGGTTTCACAAAGGCGGAGTGAGAAAAAAGCGAGGGGACGCCCTCGCTTTTCACTTTTGTGCATTTTGCCTATTGACATTTTGGAATGAATGTGGTATAATGGAGCCGGCCCTTCACGTGCGCGCGGGCCGGTTTTTCGGCATAATTACCAGTTTCAACAGTTTTTTTCGCAAAACTTTTGTACAAATTGACCATTGACAAATCCCGTAACCCGTGCTATAATTAGGGTACAAATCAAGGAGGTAATGACCTATGAAGAACATTATTGAAGAACTGGAAGCCTATCTCGAAACCGAAATGCACTATCTCAAAGCGGGTCTGGACAAAGAAACTGACCCCATCCAGCGAAGCAACATTGCTTGGTACTGTGTACAGAGATGCCTTGGTGTCTGCCAGTTTGCCAATCAGTTGGGTGGCGATTTCAGCATCATCGAACCCATGTTTGAGTTCTACAAAGAAAAAATCGAAAAATTAAAAAATACCCATTGACAAAACTTCAAAAGTGTGCTATAATTAAGGTACAAAAACAGAAAGGAATTGATACTATGAAAATGTTTAATGAGATGTCCCTTAAGGCTCTTCGCAAGAATTTGATTAAGGTTGGTGTGGAAATGAGTGATGACCAGTTCAGCTCCCTCACCTATTCCGAACTGAAAAAGGTTTACAAGAAGTCCAAGAAAGCCTACAAGCTCTATCAGCAGGTTGATGCTATCATCAACAAGCAGAAAGCACCCACTCCTGCGGTGCCTATGCCTGCGGGGGCGCACGAAGCACCTGCCCCTGCGAAAAATAAAATCATCAAAGGGGCTTGACAAAGCCCCAAAGATGTGATACAATGTAGGTACAAAAGGAAAAGGACTGATAAAAAATGGATACTAAACTTCTTCTCGTGTTCATTGGCTTGAACATCGCCAATGTCATCATTCAAACTGTGAAATCTATCGCAACTGTAAAGTGCGGTAAGGGCGTTGCCGCAATCGTAAATGCGATTGCCTATGGTCTGTACACTGTGGTCACTGTGTACTTAATGTGTGAACTCTCTCTTGGTCTGAAAGCCTTGATTGTCGCACTCTGTAACCTTGTGGGTGTGTATGTAGTCAAGTGGGCAGAGGAAAAGGCTCGCAAGGACAAGTTGTGGAAAGTCGAAGCAACTGTTTTTGACCCCAATACTTTCCCCCTTTGGAATGAATTACAGGAAGCAAACATTCCTTGCAATTACATTCCCCGCATTGGCAAGTGGTCTGTGTTCAACATCTACTGCGAAACCAAAGAGCAAAGCCAAAAGGCAAAAGAGATTTTGAACAAATACGAAGCAAAATATTTTGTGAGTGAAAGCAAGACCTTGTAAAAAAGGTCTTGACAAAACTCCAAAAGTGTGATACAATAAGTTCATCAAAGGAAAGGAATTGATACTATGAAGAATCGTAAGAAGGTAATCCTGCACAAGCGTGATGGTTGGAGAGATGACTACAAGCTGGCACTGACCCAGGAGCAGATTGACCTGCTCGGCTGGCTACTGGATGAAGACCTGGTCAGCTCTGATGACTATGACATGCAGGTGCTGGAAGATGCAGATGAGTGGGTGGAGGTGTAAAGATGCCTGAGACCCTGGGAAGAGACCTGCAAGCAGTTTGTGATGATTACATGAGCGAACTGCTTGACCTCTACAACTGCCGAGATTGGGGAATGGGATGGGTTGAGTTTCTGGAGAAGGCTACAGAAATCACTTCTGAAACCATTGGCAGATGGCAAATGGAGGAAATTGATGAGGAGGAGTAATCCTCCTCATTTGCGCGGCCCGAGCACGTGTGTGCGAGGCCGAATTTTTATTATACCACAGACCCCACCAATTTGTCAAGAGGAAATGTTGCACAAAAAGAAATAATTTATTTTCCTGTAATTTGTGCAGTTTGCCTGTTGTAATCTGTGTGCTGATGTGTTATACTATCTATGTCAGTTAGGGAGAGCAATCCCAAGGGTCGAAAAAAAAGTTTGAAAAACTTGAAAAAAACTCTTGACAAACAATCCAAGATGTGCTATAATGAATACATCAAAGGGAGAGAGTGAGTCACAGAGTTAAGAAAAAAAGTTTGAAAAACTTGAAAAAAACTCTTGACAAACTGCTCAATCTATGATATAATAAATACACAAAGACAAGGACAGTCTTAAAAACCAGAAAGGAATTGATACTATGGCTAATGAAAAGAAGATGACTAAGGCTCAGATGTTTGCTCAGATTAAGGCAAACCACAACCTCTCCGCAGATGAAGTGGCTTTCATCGATCACGAGTTGGAGTTGCTCGCAAAGAAGAACTCCGCTGAGAAGAAGCCCACTGCTCAGCAGACTGCCAACAAGGGCATTGGCGAAGCCATCGTGGCTCACCTCTCCGCAGAACCCAATCGACTGTTCACCATCACTGAGATTATCAAGGAAGTGCCTGAGTGTGCTGACTTGACCAATCAGCGAGTTTCCGCAATCGTGCGTGGTCTGATTGGCTCTTCCATCGAGCGAGTGGAAGAGAAGCGAAAGGCTTTCTTCCGAGCCATTCGCTAAGGTAAAGGGGGAGAAATTTCTCCCCCAAACCCCTTGACAAATGCCCCCAAAGGTGCTATAATGTAAGAGAAGAAAGGGGGAACGCAAATGGCTGAAACGCAAGTGGAACGAATTATGCGAAATCTCAAATGCTCACGCGAAGAAGCAGAGCAAATCGTGGCTGATGACAAGGCAATCGACAGGGGCGAAAGAATGGATTTTGACCTCTCTCCAGAAGCCGAAAAGCAAGCCAAAAAGTATGCAAATACTGGCACAAGGCAGACAAATGGGGCGAAAACCGAACGAAAACGCAAGGAAAACCCCACAAAAGCCACAGTAATTGCGGAATTGGCTCAGTTTTTGGCAGAAAATGGGTACGAAATGGTCGAAATCACCAACAAAGAGAGGCAAATTGCCTTCAAAGTTGGCGAAAATGCCTATGAATTGACCCTTGTGCAGAAAAGAAAGCCAAAATAAGGCGAAAAGTGGGGAGAAATCCCCACTTTTTCCCATTTTAAGTTGGAATTTGTGCAATTTGCACAAAAATCGGCCGGCCGCACACAGATGTGCGGCCCGGTATTCGGCAAAATGTACAGTTTCAACAAGTTTTTGAGCAAATTCTTTGTGCAACATTACCACTTGCATTTTCCTAAAAATCTGCTATAATTAGTAGTGTCAAGGGGATGAAGTAAACCTCCTCGGATGGGTTAGAGTAGAAGGTTGAAAAATGTTGGGCAGAGGGGTTAGGTTGTCCCACCAGTCAGACCACCGAAACTTTTTCAAATTCTTTTGAAAAACCTCTTGACAAATACCCTTACTTGTGGTATAATACAAGTACAAGGGGTGAGGAAAACAAAGTCGCTTGTGAGTGTGTGAGTGTTAGAAGTAGAAATCTACAAGGTCACTCTCCTGCCTCAAATTGCTAGCTGATGAGTGTAGGCAACATCTTACCCAACCAAGCGAAGCGAAAATAATTTTCCAAAACCCCTTGACAACTGAATAAAGATGTGCTATAATAAGTATACAAACAAGGGGAACAACCCCAAATCAAAAATTAAGGAGATTGATACTATGGCTACTGTTAAGAAGATGACTAAGAAGGATTATTTCAACACCCTGCGCGCTATCCCTGCTGTTCAGGCTGACCCTGCTCTGGTTGAGTTCATCGACCACGAACTGGAACTCCTGGCGAAGAAGAATTCCGCAGAGAAGAAGCCTACTGCACAGCAGGTGGCAAATGCGGGTGTCGCAGAGGCAATCGTTGCCCACCTGCAGGCTGAGCCTACTCGCCTGTTCTCCATCACCGAACTGATTAAGGAAGTGCCTGCCTGCGCAGACCTGACCAATCAGAGGGTGAGCGCAATCGTGAGGGGTCTGATTGGCACCTATGTGGAGCGCATCGAGGAGAAGCGCAAGGCTTACTTCCGAGCCATCATCTGATGGCTCCCCAAGGCTCTCTGAGTGGGGTCGAGCCTTAATCGACCCCCATCCCAGCGGGGCAGAGCAGACTGCCCAACAGGGGTTTGTTGCTAGGTGTGAGCGGTCGCACCTTTGGAACAGCCCAAACAAACCTCGATAAAAGCCCACTCCCTAGACCGCGGGGAGTGGGTCGAGCTTTTTGGCCGCCCGCGCACATACGTCGCGGCCGGAATTCGTCAAAATAACCAACCCACGCAAATTTCGGATTGAATTCTTTGTGTAGTTTGCCATCTTGCTTTTTCCCGCAATTAGTGGTATACTATCATCAAGAGGTGAGCGAAATGCTGAAACGAATTTGGAAGCGCTTGACTTGCAAGCACGACTACTGGCTCTATGGAATTTTTACAATGGGCGCGCGTGACCATGAATACAAGGACATGATGTGCCGATGCTCCAAATGTGGAAAAGAAAAATCCTACAAATTCAAAAAAGAGCTTGACAAATTCACAGAACTGTGATACAATAAGTATGTAATCAAGAGGGCAGTGGCCCTAAAGAATGGAGATAATCGAAATGAGAAATGTGAAACTGTTTGAAAGAGAAATCAATCTGATTGTGAATGAGGAACTGCGTATGCAGGTCAAGTCCTACATGGAAGAACGAACTCCCGACTACTTCTGGACAGATGGTGCTTCTTCCTCTGGCAAGTATCATCCCCAGTTTTCCCAAGGTGTTGGTGGTTTGGTTCGCCACACCAAGGCTGTGGTGATGTTCGCTGAGGAACTGCTCCGCATGAGTTCCTATGCATACATGAAAGAGGAATACAAGGATTATGTCATCGCTGCTTGTATTCTTCACGATACCTGCAAGTATGGCATGGATGGTTTTGATAAGTCTGAATACAAGAACCATGCGAAGAACGCAAGCATTGCTTTTGATGCGTGGTGTAGAGAAGATGGCTACCATCCCCACTTCCTGCTCCTGAACGCAATCGAGAGCCACATGGGTCAGTGGTCTACCGACCGAGAGGACAGACCTTTTACTTCTGTGGACAGATGTGTTCACATGGCAGACTACATGGCTTCTCGCTCCTTCATTGACATTCCTTCCATTTCTGAGGAATACAACACCATTGCAGAGGAAAATCTGCCCTTCTAAGGGCAGACCCTTTGCCCGGCAGAAAAATATTTTTCAAAAACCTATTGACAACTAAAACAATCTGTGCTATAATGTTGGTACAACGAAACGAAAGGAATTGATAAAAATGAATGTGATTAAGATGTTTTGGATGATGCTCGTAAGTCTGCGCCACTACCCCAAGGTGAAGAATAAGGAAGCTTTTTGGGATTGGTATTGGGAACAGATTCCCGATGCTCGATACCCTGGTGAAACTCTGTGGGATGCCTGGGACACCTTCAAGTTTTACATCACTGGTCAGTCTATCATCTTCGATGCGCGGATGTGGTGGGAATCTCGATTCAATCGCAAGAATTTTGGCTATTCCCACACCTTTAGCAAGAATGGCTATTTCATTAACCACAATAAGTGGTTTGTCCCTTGTGACAAGTCTTTTTCCTATGGCTGTGTGGACACGATGACCGAGTGGCGAAATGGAAATCCTTATTTCGCAAAAAGTTAAAATTGGGGGTTGACAAACCCCCAAGAATGTGCTATAATGAATTCATCAAAGGAAAGGAATTGATACTATGAACTGTTTGAAATGCCCCAACTACTGGCAGACTGACATTGATGAAACCAAGTGCGACAAGTGCGGTTGCGAAACTACTTCCAAGGAAAGTGAGGAAAAGGGAAATGGCGAAAAAGCATCTGACCTGTGCTGATAGTGGCTGTGGCTACTACTGGCAGGACGAGGATGATGATTATCCTCGTTGCCACTTCGATGGCTTCGGAAAAGCACCCTGCGAGGAGGATGACTGGGATGAAGATTAAAAAGTGCTGTGCGAACTGCTCTCATGTGGGGGCAGAAACCACCACAGATGTGGCCTGCTGTAATTGCTGTGAGGACATGGAGTTCTATGACGAACTGCCCGCAGAACTGTGCATCGAATTCGAGGATTGAAAAATCCTCGATTTTTTTTTTGATTTGAGCATTGACAAATGCCGGCTTTTGTGGTATAATAATAGTGGGGTTCAACGGGCCGGGGACGGCAGTCCTGGCCCGATTTTCCGACCGGTATACCCCATATGCAAATTTTTTGCTACTTCTAGCGACTTTTCATATGCGCTTAATTTTCCCGTAAAGTGACCCCCGACCGGGGGCCGACCGGTCCGCATATGTCCGATTTATTTGTATAAGACCGGTCGGCTTATTATTATTCTCTTCCATTATAATTATAACATATTTTTTATATAATGTCAAGCCGACCGGGAAAACAAGAAAAAAATATGTTTTTTTAATATTATAACATATTTTTTTATAAAAGTCAAGCCTGCAGCTTGACTTTGGCTTCGCCGGTCGGACGTTTGATTTTTTTCAAAAAAAATAGTATAATATAAGTACAATAAATAAGAAATGAGGTATATACCAATGGTTATGGATAAGAATTACTTCCTGGCACGTTTGGCCAACGGCGAGGATATGGACACTATCGGCAATGAGATTGCCGCAATGATGACCGAAGCAATCAATGAGCACAACGCTAACCTGGAAGCTGAAGCAAAGCGCCAGGCTGAGGTAGAAAAGGAAGCCGCCAAGAGAGACCTGATTGAAGAGATGGTTGATATCATCAAGGAGCTGGCTATTCTGGAGGGTATGGACCCTGATGAGCTGCAGGTAACTGATGAAGAGATGGACCAGCTGGTTACAGCTTTCACTGAAATGTTTGCGGCCATGCGCGACTTGAAGAAGATGTTTGCGGACCTGGAGGCTCATGCTACCGCACCTAAGGCCACTAAGGTTACTCCTACTGACGAGCAAATTCTTGCCGATTTTATCAAGATGTTTAATTGATGTGGTGAGAAAGACACCGGTCAATTTTGTAGCTAGCTACGAAGACCAAGAGTAAGCAAATTGAATTACGATGGAAAGACCCAGACTGAAAAAGTCTGGGTCTTATTTTTTTATATATGGATTTTACGGTGACGATGACGTGGAAAATCAGATTCATATACCTGGGGCCGGTCGGCC